>Ga0325404_1007502_pt1 | contig 11349 bp, 4 predicted proteins | sample PopdelMetagenome_18_FD_205664 | JGI IMG/M metagenome (GOLD analysis project Ga0325404, IMG submission 205664) | Populus deltoides microbial communities from Bellville, Georgia, United States - Xylem-Control-R1 | ecosystem: Host-associated > Plants > Phyllosphere > Stem > Wood/Secondary xylem... | reverse complement strand
AAACTTGGGCCAATACATTTTAACTTGACAAACTCATACCCAAGATAACTCCACGTAAAAGAAAGTGGAAAAAAATCACAAAGCTCAATGGCTAATAATTTAATGTCAAATGATAAAATTTTAAAAATATAAATAAAAATTGAAAAAAAAACCCAAGTCATCCCAGGTTAACTCGACTAACCTGCAACCCAAGATATAAGATTGAGATAACCCCATAAAGAGAAAAGCAAGACAATTCATGAAACTCAAGGTCTAATGCTTAAGCTGGAGGATACAATTGAAATTTTTAAGGTTCGATGTGAATTCCAAGGCCCAAGAGGGGGAGAAGAAAAAACCCCACCGTCGTTGAATTGTTGTGAATCTAACAACACACGACACCTCATCAGCCACACCATCACTGGACGCTTTGGATGACATGATAATTTGTCATTTTTTACCACCTACAGCTCTTCACATGCCATCAGAGAGCCACAAGGAACTACCATGCATTGATGCATGCTACACACTCATTAATATTTTAATATATTAAATTATTAAACAACCCTTAAAGGTGTAACTGCTCGGTCCAACCCGTCAGATATTATCCGTTTTGGCCCACGAGCCACACGAATTTGTTCTTGGCAACCATGTATAGCCCCAAAATACGTCTTTCAGAGTAGCGCAACACACTAATCCTGTCAGATATTGTCCCCTCTAGGCTTTCCAGTCCACTAATTCCCAGGGCTTCCACCCAGGTCCCCCTCGGGGTTTTAAATGCATCTCACAAGTTAGCAACCAACACTACTAATAAGGTCAACTACCAAATCTTCACCCGCCAATGTGGGATATTACAAAGGGCATCTTAAATATTATAAAAAAAAAACTATATTGTAAAGATGAAAATGCCCTTTCAAACTCATTTTAATTTTTTTTATTTTAAGATTAAATATGTTATTTCACTATGCTAAAAATATGAAAAGACAAAAAAACCCACTATTCAAGTTCAATATTTTTTTTTTAACTTTTAAAGGTATTTATGTTATTTTATTGTGCAAAGAATATAGAAAATATTGAAAAGCACTTGAATAAAATGTTTATATATATTTTTTATTTTAAGGACAACAAAGTTTTATTATGTAAAACAAAAGTAAAGAGATGAAATTATCCCCATAAATCTCAACTACTCATAACATCAATTAGGTTATGTGTGGTTAATGTCACATAATAGGAGGAACAAATACAGAAAAGACGTAAACGTATTTGGTTGAAGAAACAAGGATATAGATAAAGATATAAATATAAAAATAAATATATTTCTAAGATAATTTGGAGTGAATTTTTGTCCTTAAAAATGCAAAAAAATTAGAGAAGACATGTCCCTTTTTGTCCCAACTATCTTCATATCTTTTCTTTCAAAACTAAACATTATCTTATGAGTTTCATATATATACACTAGTATTTGTGTGTGTACACTTAGTGTGTGTTTGATAATGTGATGCATGATATTTTTTAAAAATGTTTATATTAAAATGATGTTTTTTTATTTTTTTTAAGATTAACACATCAAAATAATCGAAAAACAATTTAGAAATGACTTTTAAAAAGTATGAGTTACTACAATAGGGCACTTAATCATTTGAAAATGGTTGAGTATTTGCATTCCACACAAACAAATTAAGGTTGCAACATCTAGTTGAGTTGATGTTTTAACTTAAGATTTTAGTTGGAAAATGGTAAACTTTAATTTTGTTATTTGCAACCCATCTTCAATTAACATGGCAACATTAGTTCATTTAAATTGAAATGAGTGATAATGATATTTCATATCATGGATTATATAAGGATAAAAAAAGATGTCATTTTAACATAAATCTACTACACATTATAATATAAATCCAGCTTAATTAGCTTTAGCTAACTAGGTCTAGTCCTTCCTCTCAAATTCACATGTTTAGAAGGCAAAGAGTAGTTTAAAAAGGTATTTAAAAATTCATTTTCATTTTTAACACGTGCTCTAAAATGTAAGTTGTTAATATAAGAGGGATTTCTTAAGACTTCTAGCTTCTTAATGGATTCAATAATAAATTACAACGTTAAGAAAAACTACAATCACACATTAATGAAGTCTTAAAAACTTTAGAATTGGATTGGTTTTCTATGACTGCATATTGGGTTGAGATGTATGAGTTTAAATATTGGCTTTGTCTCTAAGCTTGGTTGTTTATGCAAAACAAATGCTCTTTGAAAATAAAAGATTTTATATCACTTAATAAATATAGGATGAGAAATAATGAAACAAAAAGAAAACTAAAAAGAAAATTGCTAGTGGAGTGTGATTGAATGAATTAGTATGAAGTTCTTAAATGAACTTGCATCGCTTGAATGTTTACTCGGTGATATGAGGTATTATAGATTTTGATCATATAAATTTACATCATGAAGCATGGTGTTGCATGTACCTCATATAGAATTGCAAGTTTTATGTGATGCGTGAAGTATAGAGTTATTGATTATTGTATTATTGGTGGAAAGGATGCTCATTATTATTTGTAGTACTTTTTGTGGGTAGGAAATAACTATTAGTAAGAAAGGAGATATCTCTACTTTGCAAAGAAAAATTAGTAAATATCAGTGGGTGGTACACGATGTCATTCTGACATTTCAAAACTAGAAAGTATATTGAGATTCGTGCTTGATAAAGGTACTATATTAAAGTCTAAAAGACAAAGTGAACAGCCTATTTGAGGATGAGAGTGATGTCATATAATTCTGGCCTGCAAGACCATAATGGCTAGGCGTTTGGGTTTGGCTCTAACGACAAACAAGTCTAGCCGTTTAAGCCTAGATTAATGTGGTGTTTAAAAGTGTGGTAAAAATTATTTTTTAAAGTGTTTTTCACTTGAAAATACATCAAAATAATATATATTTTTATTTTTTTAAAATTAATTTTGATATCAATATATCAAAACAATTTAAAAACACTAAAAAATAATTTGAAGTAAAAAAAAATAAATTTTAATAAAAAAACAAGTTTAATCTTAATTTCAAACACACACTTAAATAATAATAATAATAAAAATCAAGCGATTCAGGTATAGCTTAAATTGTAGGATTTTTATATTTTATATATATATATATATACACACACACCTTCACACGCAATTCTCAAGTTATTGCATGCGCCCATATGGAATTAACATAGCATAAACTTTGAAAAATTAAGGAGCATAAAATCCTCCTAGTGCTTATTAGTAGACACCACCACCTTGATGATGCCGGCCATCATGGAAGTTAGGCAGCACACAACAATGGAATTATCTGGAATTTGGAATACCGTCTGATAAGGATAGGACACTGACGCCACATCAGCACCCTACAAATCATAGGGCCTCTAGGGCCGCCGCCATCAGTTCACTGTGAATAAAAGCATGGTCGCGACCTAACCTCTTTAGTGTGTTTTAGAAATATTTTTACAAAAATTTAATTTTTTTTTAATTTTTAAGTAATATTTTTAGATCATTTTATTATATCAATGCTAAAAATTATTTTTTAAAATAAAAAAAAAATTTTTGATATTTTTTTAAATAAAAAATAAAGTAATCACAATCATATTTCCAAACACCCCTAACTTATACTTTTCAAAAGTATTTTTAAAATCTTTAATTTTTTTATTTTAAATTAATATTTTTTAATATTTTCAGATATTTTAATAAGTTAATATTAAAAATAATTTTTAAAAAATAAAAAAAGAATTATTTTAATAATTTTTAAATAAAAACACTTTAAAAAATAATCACAACCTCATTTTCAAACACCTAACTAATACTTTATACAAGATTTCATAAAATTTGACATTTGCAATCAATCTCCCGTTTAAAAGGACTAAAATTTCCAACATATGAGTCATTCTTATTTTTTTTTTATTCTATGATAATAAAATCATTGATTGTATTATAGTTCTTGAATTCAAGTCAGTAATTGATCATGAATATTTTTCAAGAACTTGATTGATTTACGGGTCACTAGTTAAATTATTTTCATTAAAACAATTTTTTTTATATTAATCAGGTCAAATTTAACTGAAATAATTAATTTTTTTAAAAAAATTAATATTATATTTGATTTAATTAAAAATTTAAACAGGATTGAAGTTCCTCGAGTCTATTTATCAAACCGACCCAAGTTTAGCATGGGTTTTTAACATTGAGGATAAATTTCCATTATAACCGATTTTAAAAATACATTATGGAGGAAGCATACCTCCTTGACAATTAAACCAACTCATTGAAATTGTCATAAACGATTCAAACAAGCTAACAATGGCATCAAAGCGATATAAGAAACCAATGGCATCTTAAAATTCTTGTCCAAAATGACACTATTGACAGGTAGATTCTAGATTTGAATCATCGCTTACATCATTTAATGTTTGTCTGATATTATGATTTAGTGCGATTTTAAAAAGTAATTTTTATTTGAAAATATGTTTAAATAATATTGTTTAGATTTTTCTTTATATTTAACATTAATATATCGAAATTATTTAAAAGAGTTAAAAAAGTATTAATTTATTTTTTTTTTTAAGTGAAAGACAGAAGTTTCTACACTCTTATAAGTTTATACACTCTCATACACTAACAAGCTGTTTAAAACTTTTGAAATTGAATTCAACTTCAAAGATTAAATCAATTTCTATATTAAAGGGTGTTGATTTAAATTTCAAACGGAATTTAAATTTTAAAAAATAGACAAAAACAAATTAGATGGGAGACTCTTTAGTTCGCTACAGTAATTTCAAATAAAAAAAATACTCATCTTTCTTTTCTCTCAAAAACAATTAATTGCAGAGTAAATCAGAGGGGATTGGATGTAGATTTTTGGGTTCTATGTTGATAGAGTGATGCTTGCCATTCAAGTGTCTTTGCAAACCGAATATATATTTCCCCGTTGCTTGCTCTGATGATATATATCTTGAAACAGTTATACTACTATCTACTGCACAACAAGGAAAACACGTACTGACACTTGAAACTTCTGTTCCCTCACCATCGCCCTGTTAAAACTCGTGTAATTTTTGTTAAAATGCTTTTAGATCAATTTAGTGGTACCATAAAGCTTAAAAGCTCTGCAATGGAATTCATTTCGAAGTTTTCCATATTAAATAAAGCATATGTTTTTTTTTTTCTTTTTATGTTATGGGTTCTTAGAACGAGATTGTATATAGCCTGCCTGAACTAAATTATTAATGGTTGATGCTCTGTTCTAGATCATAGAGATCCAAAGCGTGACACCAAGTAAGCAGGGCAAAATGGTATAGGGTAAAGGAAATCACAAACAACTAGAACAGTGAAAGAAATGAGAAGCGGTCTATGAAGGCTAAAAGAGAGCTCAGTTTTTCTTAACGCCATCGACCGGAGCTGCAGCTTCTTGTGCAGGTGAGTTGAGCAAGTCCCAGGCTTCAATCCAAGTAACCATGGCATCACCAAGTTTATTGAAGTAAGGATCAATAGGGCTAAGCTTTTCCTTGACCAATTTGGAAAGCTCAAGGTAGCATTGCTGCACGGTCGTGCAATCTTTTGGAAGGACAACAGATTGGAAGAATGGGATGATGTCTTCCTGCCAGTATATGCCCTTGTATTCCTTCTTCAAATTCACGAATGGATTGCTCGCCTTGCTATGCCAGATGTATGGCAGTCCTGTCTTCACCCCGAGACTCAGATGATCACAGATTACCTGAAATCCACACACATTGAAAGGGGTCTGTGTATGCCTATCATTTGGAGCATCAAGAAGATAAAAAAAAAAAAAAATACCCACTGTATTCCATCGTGCGTCTCCGTCTCTTCTATTTTATCAATCAAATGAGAATTAGCACAAGAAATGGCAGTCAAATTCTGATTCCAATCCAGGCAGAAGTAATCCATTACAAGCTCACAGAAGAAGTTCGCAACTTTATACGATTACTTTTAGCCCTTAAGCCATTAACGTAGATTTAAACATCAAGATCTACAGAAACTAAACGAAGCACCAGTTGCATTTTCATGGCAATCAAAATAGTCTACTCATGTCTCATGCATTCGATAAATCATTAACAGAACGCTGTCAGCCAGGAGTATTTTTTTCACCGTTAAATCCTATAGGCGAATTGGTAGCAAAACAGATGAAAAGTGATCGAGATATTACCTTGGCACACCAGCCAGCCCACATATCATCATATCTCCCAATGGGTTGGCCGTCACCCATGAGACCAAAGTACATTGCAGGGCCAATCAATTCCCTGTCAAAAGCAAGGTTCATTCCACACATTGGGAACAGGGTGCCTTTTGGGATTGTCAAAACAGCATCCACATACCTGTGTGAGCTAAATTTAGAATACAATTAGACAAACATTGAGCCAAAAGTACACTTCTTTTGATATTTTGAACAAAAACGAAACAACGCAAACAAGATTGAATTCAATTTACAAGCAAGACAAATCACAGCCAAGACCAAGAAGCAGTGTCCAATATGCTATTGCTATTGATGCAGAGTTAACCTGGTGTTACGTTCGAGAGGCTTGACAAGCTGAGTTGGGGCATCATAATCAGGAATGTTTAGCCAGAGTCCATGCGAGATAGCAGTAGGCACACCTCCTCTCAGGCTAAAAGGGTATATGTTTAGCCAGAGTCCATGCGAGATAGCAGTAGGCACACCTCCTCTCAGGCTAAAAGGGTATCCTCTCACAAAATCAACACCTTCTCTAAACGGATCATAAAGAGTGTTGAAGAAAAATGGCGTGGATGGTGTCAGCAAATTCTGTATATGCTGAGCCAATGCATTGATCTCCTTCCCACTTGGATCCTTACCTACCTTCAATCAAAGCAGCAAGATTTTCTTAAAAAAATAAAAATAAAAATAAATAAAAAGATAACAAAACCAAAGCAAATTCTGAAAAGGATTTTTTAATTAAAAATATATATATAAACACTAAAAAAATTAAACCAATAACTTTTAAAATACATACCAACGCAGTTTAAAAAGTAAAAACAAAAACAAATAGCATATCAATTTCAATGCGGGGCCCTCTCGATCCCACTCCAAGTTGACTTGTCATAAAAAATCTCACTCCTTAGACTCTAAAATGGAAAAAAAAAACCCTTACAAAGCAATCATCATCGATGGTGAAGATGTACTTCTTCTTGGAAACCAAGAAACCAAAGCAACGACAAGCAGAATCCTTGAAGGAGATACAACTAGATTTAGGACCTAGAACCCGATTCACATCATTCCTGTTATAAAGCTCACACTCAAAGCCATCAGGGACCAGGATGTTCTTGCTAGGATCCCCATCCTGGACAATAATAAGATGGTATGGCTGAAAGAAAGGTCTCCACTGCTCCAAGAAATCTAAGTTTCTTATAGTTGGGATAACAATATCAAGCTCATCTTTCAGAGGTGCTGTTACATGGGATGATGGTTGAGCCATTGGTGTGTTTTGAGGGGATTCTTGATGTCTTGAGTGTGTGTTGTTGGCGTTTTGAGTGTTGGAGTTTGTTCTTATAAGGGATGGAAAGGAGAAGAAGGAGCGTGGAGTATGAGGTTTGAACAAAACGAGGAGGGAGTGAGTTAACTGTTAAGGGAAGGGAAAGACATTTTTGGACAACCTCTTTCTACTGAGAGAAGAGACTCTTTGTTGCTTGTGAGTTTTTTTCTTTGTTTTTTTTTATGTATTTTATTTATTATGCAATGAACGTTGAATGAATATCATGTGTTTCTTCCAAACCCGATGGATTTGGATTTGTTATGAATAAAAACTTTGTTTAGTGGATGTTATTTATTTATTACTTGCGATTTGGTTGGAATTTGTTCTTTTTATCTTATTTATGTGGAATGAGCGTGCAATGAATCACTACCATAAATCTATTTTTTATTATTATTGTTGTTGTTGTTTTTTTATTACTATCTTTTAGAACTTAAGGTGCAATTTTTTAAATATAATACGAGGATATTACAATTACAAATTATACTAAAAACATAATAGTAATTTATAGTAACTTGATTTTTTATTTCATTTTTATCCTTATTTTTTTAATTGTAGCATTAACTATGTATCAATTTATTAAATTTTGTTAAGGATAAAAATTCAACAATAATAAAATTAAAAACAAATCATTCGACAAATCTCAAATTTGATAGAAAAAGTTCTCTTTAACCACACCTACTTTCTTTTTTCTTTTTATTTTGTGGTCATATAATTTTAACTTTAGTTTAAAAATTAATTTATTTAATATTTTAGTCATATATACATATATACATATATATATATATAAAATATAAATATAAATAAATTCAAATACCATTGAGACTTAAACTCCATTAATTTAACCCATCCACACCCTTGATCACACAGGGTACGTACTGTTGTGCATGGCATGATCCATGTGAATTTTGCGCATATTAAACCTACATTTCTCATTCTACAAACAAGAGTAAAGGCTGCATAAAACAACAAGAAGAATTTGTTGTTCAAAAAAGAAAATCTTGATATTGCATTATTATAACTCATGAACTTCACACCGCTGTAATTTCTCTTCCTGCTTCTTCTTCAAAGCCCTTCCAAATAACGTGACTGAAACTGAGCAAGGGCTATCATCAAGAGATCGTTTTGGACTCTGCCATTACACGTTTAACAATGTTAGATTTCCCGTGACCACCTCAAGACTACTTACCAAAGGGAGACTTTTAATTTATTATTATTATTAAAAAAATATTTATTAATATTGGTGTCCGGACTATCTTGCGTGCACCTCAACTAATCCCACGAGTTCTGAAGTTAACGACCATGTTGTTAAATAATATTTATCTAGTCTTATTTGTTAATGGTAGAATGTTATTTTTAGTTTAACCTATATATAATTATTCCTTTGTATTTAGGTTAACTTAAGCACTCATAATAAATAGATTATTAAAAATTATAGCCTTCTTTTATGTTTGATCTGAATTACTTTAACATGATATCAGAGCCTTGATGACCAAGTAGTCATGAGTTCAAATCTCACCATTATTTGTCTGACCATCGTCATCAGCTTCCTCTTCCTCATCTTCTAACTTCATTGTAAAGATGTCTTTGCTAGGATCACCCAGCGACTATCATATTAATAACCACAGGGCTCAAACTTGAGATTACAGGAAAAACAAACTTCTTGGTCCCAATCTCTTACCATTGTGCTATCTATTAGATGATTACTTTTAATTTATTATTCACAGGGAGGGTACATGAACATTCAAGGATTATTTGATATAGTAATGTTTTTTTTTTTCATCCTTTGCAAGTTGAGTAATGATAAAAGGGGGAGTGCACCTTGATATAAAATAAAAATAAAAATGGTAGGAACATATATCTTAACAGCTAAAACAGTATAAGAGAAAACACACCATGATCGATCCTTTTGAGAGATTTTCTATTAGAAAATCTCTCCAAAACTACTAAATTAATTATTGTTACGAGTTAGTAGAGTTCTTCTTCTTCCAAAAAATGTCCTTTATAATTAAAAAAAAAAAAGCCCAAGATCCATTACGATTGAAGATGGTTTGAATGAACCCTCGGCAGGAAACCCAGTGCACAATTTTACTGACCCACATGAAAGAGTGATTAAGAACAAGGATATTTTAATATAGGCAACGCAAAAAAACACATAAAAACAAAGGCTCAAAGGCAGGAGGGTGAAGCCCATAGAAGTTATCAATGGCCTTGTGGCCCGCATCCTTTCCATGCTATCAAGACCCAACTCTCCTCTGATGCCCTATTGGGCAAGCATGCATGACGTAGTTTTGCAGCCCTCAACTGCCATGGATATTCATTAGCAATTTTTTTATTTGAATTATATTAAAATAATATTTTATTTTTATTTTATTTTAAAATTTTTTTTGACATGACACATTAGAAAAATTTAAAAATATATATTAATTTTAAATATTTTTTAATTTAAAAAAACAATTTTAACCGTATTTTCTAACACTAAAAATTATAATTATTAAATAATTATATCAATTTATAAGTTATTGTGCTGAGTTTAAAACCCATGTTTTATAATAATTAACAAGGGTCGTGGGCACTAAGGAAAGTTTTGAAACCCAGCTTGATGGTTGGTTCGGGTTATAGGTTTTGATCAAATCACCTGGATCAATTTTGTTTTTAATTTAAAAAGATGTTCTAGTAAAAAAAATTAATAAGTTTTTGACTTCATTTTAAATTGTGACTTCCTTTATTTTTTTTTAAATTCTGACCTGATTTCAATCTTAAATTAACTTTATAGACTAAATCGAGTTTCAAAACGAGTCTCTCCCATTGCTAATCCTTTTTACCTTTTGTTCCTAAAGCCAAGGTAACAATAGCTGAGTTACGATGGATGTATTTGTTAATATATTGGAACTGCATTTGAAATAATTTTTAAAATATATTTGAATTGAAAAATACATCAAATTAATAATTCTTCACACTATCATATCATATCATATCAAAAGTATTTCAAAGGCATTTGAAAAAGAATGATAAGCACAAACACATTTGCAAAATCACCTCTACCAAACGTGCCATGGCCAGTACGAAAAATGTCATAAAATAACATTCCTTTTAGTCTTTTTATGGAAAGTTAAAAATACTCTATAATTTCCAGTATCATAATCTCTCCTTTGATGGATTGCTGTGAAGATCCGCTCTTGATCCTATCATAAATCGTGCAACTAGAACAGAAAAACATAAAAAGGAAATGACAAAGTAACACAAAGATTTAAAAAAAAAAAATTAATGACTTTCAGATTAATTTCAAAACTTATAAAAATTAATTAAGATGCATGCAAATTAATTCGGGCACTTTACATGAATAAAAAAATAAAAAAATTTGATAAGGTAATAAAGTTTAATAATATAATATTCATAAACATATTATTTTAATAATCTCATGTTTTATAAAAGTTATGTATTTATTCGAAGCTGTATGAAAATTTAGTTATGGTTATTTTTTAAAAAAATTTTAATCAGAAATGTATCAAAATAATATTTTTTTATTTCTTTAAAATTACTTTTAATATCAACCTATCAAAATGATCTAAAAATACTAAAAAAATATATTAATTTAAAGTAAAAAAATAAAAAATTTTCAAACTCTTTGAAAAAGGTTTTTGAAATGAAAAACAAATCCCTTGGTTACGTGACAATATTAAAATATATTATTTCATGTTTTTCAAACAAAATATTTCTTCTTAAATTTTGCAATTGCAGTGCTAATGTTGAAAAGAATCCCTCGAAATCTCGAAATCTTTTTAGCAAAAAAAATCCAAACCCGTGAAATGACATGGGACTGGCCCCTTCCAGAGTGTAAATTCCATATC
>Ga0325404_1007501_pt1 | contig 11349 bp, 4 predicted proteins | sample PopdelMetagenome_18_FD_205664 | JGI IMG/M metagenome (GOLD analysis project Ga0325404, IMG submission 205664) | Populus deltoides microbial communities from Bellville, Georgia, United States - Xylem-Control-R1 | ecosystem: Host-associated > Plants > Phyllosphere > Stem > Wood/Secondary xylem... | reverse complement strand
TTGTTCCTCTGTATAATTTATGCATTGAATGAATGCAGTTAAAGCAAATGGCTGGCATGCCCGCAATATCCAGCATATACAATCAATGACTAGTGTTTAGTCCTCTTCTCTCCAGAAAGAAAAGGATGCAAAGCAACCAATGATATTCCATGGAAACTTAGTTAAGGGCTAAACTCAATGTGTATTTATCTATAAACATCACGAGTTGCTAATTATAAACTTGTATTGTGGCAATTTCAACAAATTTTCCCTGAACCAGACAGATCGTCTAGGAGTGTTATCACTTATCAGCTATTTCCGTCTCATAATATTTCAACATTGTGAGGTACAGAATTTATAAGAATAGGAGGATTAATATGAAAAACTGAGAACGCAGAAATATTTTGCAGTTTCTTGATTCACATCAGCAGCCTCCCAAATCCAACCCCGCATCATTCACAACCCAAACATGAAAACGTAACAGAGTCCTTGGTTGCATGACATTGAGAAATGCCAAATACTTATAACAACAGCAACAACAACATTGTTTACCTGAATTTCAGAAAGTATGGATCCATGCATTGCCATGACCATAAATGCACAGTGCCTCAATGCTCCACTTAATTTTACATAGTTTTTCCAAGGATAGTTGAAGGATCTATAAGGACCATGAGGAGGCTCCCAAATTGCAAAGCTCAACTGGAGAAAAACAGGAGAAAGTTGAAATCAGTAATTCCTTCACTTTGTGATCTTCTGAAAGAACAGGAATGTATGATTTTAATGTGAACATATATACTAGAGATTCCTCTTGGCTGGTAGATTGCACAGCAGATCTATAGCCACTATACAATGGGTCATCAGAAGCTTCGTATGTTAAAATCTTTGAAGGGATTCTCTCATATTCCACACATTGCAAATATCCATTTACACAACCTGAAGAAGGTTAAACTCTCTTAAAAGAAAATTATTTGCAATAATATTGAAGAATCAAAATAAACAGCAGTAAGAAAAATACATATCCAAGCTTGATCCAACCTTCCAAAGAATTAGCAACACCGTTGAAGTTTTTCACCACTAATTTGTGAAGATCCTCCCCTGCCCATATGGGAAATATACAAATATTTACAGCCAAGCATATCGCAGCCCCAACAGCAATGAGCAACAGTCTATAAACAGCTGTGTGGAAAAATGACGATGAGCTCCCAGACACCGTTACTATGCAGTATGTCAGCAAGAATACCCTGAATCCGTATTCATAAGGCTTCATGGTAGGGTACAGTTTTATATAGCTTGCAAAAAATCCTAAACATCACAGATACAAGAACAATGATCCAAGAAATTAAGGGATTAAATGTGATAGGAAATAAGTTCTTATAAGGTGAAATTTCTTTTCCAATATAGGTCTAAAGCTTTAACCTGCGATGAAAATACTGACTACGAGAAGAACTTCTCCCAAAGCTCCAACATGCACAGAGAGCTCTGCAATGCCAATAGCCAGAGCACCAGCAGAAAGTGTCCCTAAAGCACGATTGAATCCTTTGTTAAGCGTTGCTCCTGGAAAAGATGAAATCACAATCAAAACCACCTCAATATCTTAAAAATATAAACCACGTCAAAAAGAAAATGACAGACCTACACTGAATTCAAAAACGACGACAACTGTCAGAATTGCCCAGATTGAGTACTGGCTAACGTCCTTGAGAGGCTCTTTTAAGAATATGACTAGGGAAACAAGAGCTAGAGACAGGCCCATCTTGACAGCGAAAAGATATTTTCGAGGATCTGCTTGGCCCATCTTATATAATTCAATAGCAGAATTTCTGACACCATTCCAGAAGCTGACGATCCTATCAGATAGTGATCCAAAGCACCGGCATTTGCCAGCTTCTTCAATATCATTCTCGGAGCGGTTCAGGCCAAAGTCGGGATATTCTTTTCTAGAAATCAACCTCTCCTTGCTCCTTTCTTCAAAGCTGTGCCTAAGAGATCCGATTTTGGCAGCCATTTCTTAGTCAGGAAAAAAAAACAAAAGAAATGACAATTAGACGTGTATAGAACAAAATTCAAAGGATCAATATAGAACAGAGATGAGACCCTGCTGACACATCAAGTCTTTCTGTCGATGTTTAAGTCATTTATATAAATATTTAAAAGTACTTTATAAATAATTATTGTTATTATAGTCAAAATATTTATTATCTTCACGTGACACCTCTAACCTCTATCCTTTTTTAAATGGAACTGGTTGTTTTATTCAAATAATTTTGTTAATATAGTCTCTCTGTCATAATTCCATCCAGTAATTTTCTTAAGAACACTTATTTTAATTTAAAACATTTTATTTATTTAAAAAAAAACTTATTTTAGATAAAAAAAATTATTAACAAAAAGCTCACGTTAGAAAATAAAAAAATTGACTAAATTACTTGATTAAAACAATAAAAATTGTTGGTATATCAAAATAAAAAAAAATAAAGTTTATACAATTGATTGGTATAAATAAAGCATCAATGATGATGATTTAAAGACAACTGGAATATCATCAAATAAATAAATAAAATTGACAGAAAGCATACCATTGGAGCAAATTTTAATCTCTATCTTGAATATTATGCGGTTGAGTTTTGACGTTTGTCATAATCCCCGATAAAGACCATCTCTCATTTGACAGGATCCTGGCAAGATCAAGAGTGCAAGGATCATCCAAACAACAGCTGAAAAGGAGGATAGCCTCTTTCCTTTCCTTTCCTTTCCTTTCCTTTCTCTGGTTTTTTTTTTTTTTTTAAGGATGGATAGACTTTCTAGATATAGACTTTCTAGATACTAAAAAGTACAATAGAAATAAATGAGGCATAAGTTAAATTAAATAATATTATTGTTGAAGGGTGGATTCAAACCCATATCTTTAGCGTAAGGTTCAAATCTCTTGATCTGGTCGGTTTCGAATTCCTACTTATCAACGACCGGTCCTGTTCATCACCAGTCATTCTGTGAGTTGATTCGCAATATCCTAACGTGTATAAATTGTCTACGCAATTGAAAACAAGCAGCAGGGCGGGGGTACATGCTGCCTGCTAATAAATAGTTAAAAAAAGAGGAAAAAAGCAAGGGGGTATGCTTGATATATAGTAAAAAGGATAATTATATTGAATATTATCAAGTTTACTTTTTTCACCTTTTTTTAAAAAAATAAATTATACTTCAAAAAAATATTGAATTACTTATAAAATTGTCATTATATTTTATTAAATGACTTAACTTTGTTATAATAATAATAACAACAACAACAACAATAAACCAGTACCCTTATCATTTTTTCTTGACTTTCTAGAAGATTGATATAATTTCTTATTAGATTCCCATATTTAAAAAAAAAAAAACATAAACACGACGACAAAACTCATACACAACACGATTAAATTGAAGGCGTGAATCTTATAAACAAGAATATACAAAATGGACAATAATCATAAATAAAATGAATGACAAAAGGAATTTTGCAACTCAAATTTCTAAAACGCACAGAGGGTTAAGTGCACAAATGGAATAATAAAAACTTACAAATTATAGTAGATAAAGTTAGTAACATTGCAAAAAAAAGAAAGTGCAATGATATTCTAAAAAGATAAACTCTGAAAAATATGCATGCTGAAAATGTTAAGAATAAAGAAATTGAGAATCTTGAGTTTGAAGAATTCATAGTATATTTATAGCTTATAAGTCATGTCATTTTATGGAAATGAGTGGCCAAAGTATAATTTTACCCTTGTGATATTTCAAGTTTTACTTTGCTCAAATAATATATACAAGATTAGTGAAAAATATTGAGGGACCCGCGTAGACTTTTAAAAAAATCTAAAGGGAGTGTTGGGTTCAAGAAAAGTGTCCGGGCTCATTTGAAGTGAAAAATAGATCAAGGCGTGCTGCCTGGACCCATATATATTTGGCTTAGGGTGTGCGCCTAAGCTTGAGCACGTTGGGCTCAGAGGCACGCTCGAGCCCAAAAGGGTGCTAGGATGCATGCTTACCACCCTTGTTGGGCAACACTCCCAGCCAAGTGGTAGGCGTGCAGTCAATACCCAAGGTGCTCGACAGCATGCCCAATAAGGCTAGGTATGTCATGTCGATGTTGTTATGACAACACGTCTTGCATAAGCATACATCTAGGCTCCCCTCCTAGTTGGGCATACACCTATGCTGGGTGTATGGGCTTGGGATCCCTGCTCGACCTATGCCCCTAGGTTTGATTTTGACATTGGGTTGCCAACACGGTCCAAGTGATGAGTTACACCTGACTTGTAAGTTGTTGAAGGTTTGGTTAGGTAGAAGTGTCTGTGGTAACAAGTAGATATATCTTGCATCCTGACCCAGGTATGTCTTGGTTATGTGCCATGAAATGACCCAAAAATGTCAAAAACAAGTTTTAGAAATTAATGGTTTTTTCATTAGTTTCCTATAAATGGTGTCGATTAACGAATCCTAAAATCCAAAATGATTATGAATAAGGTTGAGGTGTTAAATAATTGATTAATCCTTTAGTTCAAGCAATCTAATCCATTTTCTATAGCCAAGGTAAATAAAGACTCGATATGATATGAAAAACCAAGGTGGTTAGTAGTAGTAAGTGATGCCTGGTAATTCAAAGTGACTAGTAGTTGTGGTAGTAACAGATGATGTCTGATAGGCTTTTGGATGTGTGCCCAAGCTCATGCTTTTTGGGTGTTTTCTTTAAGCTTGTTTAGGTTTTTTAAGCTTTTAATAGGTTTTTTTAGGTTAGTTAAGATTGGACTCATCAATTAGAGGGTATTAAAATAAAAAAAAACCTTCAAAACCTTCAAGTCTCTTTCTTTAGGATGCATCTGGCTATCAAGTATTAATGCTACAACACAAAATAATACTAAACTCATTAATTAGAAACAACCTAAATCTCAACACCTTTAAAGTTAAATATTCTTCAAACATCTTCATGATTAAATAGACCTAATTAATCAAGTCTTCAACCAAGCACCGCCCTAACCTTGAACTAACCATGAACACTCATTGAACTATATCACTTGAATCTCTAGAATAAAGGTGACCATGGTTTCTCTTAATGATCGAGAGGTCTAAAGGGGGCATTGATCTTAGTCAAGGTTATCAAAAATATTTTTTTGACACAACACATAAAATACAATGTAAACTTGGATCGTAAAATCATAAAATCATTAGTTTTTTCAAGGGATTCATGTAACATAATTGCAAGTCCAAGTAAGGTCTTGAAAATATTCAACAATAGAACACTTATAAATAGTTACCCGTCATCCATGTTTATTTTATTGAATTGGAACACTAGTGGGATGAAAGAAAATTTTTCCATCACAATAAGCATTAAATATTAGTAATAACACACAAGTTTCACCTCATCACATTCAAAAGTACAAGAACATATACATAGCATGACAAGTATCTAATATGTTTGGTCATTCATGCCATTGTAATCTCAGTAAAGTTTTTAGATAAGAGGAGCAGAATTTAGGGTTTTCAATATCTAATATGTTTGGTCCTTCATACAAGTGCAAGTTTTAAAAAGATAGGGTTTGTTTCTTTTGTTTTAAAAATGAGGTAGTATCTATATTGTATATAAAAACAAAAGTAAAATCACAAGTTTATCGATTTTAGATGATTTCAGTCTGATTTTATTAGTTTTGAGTTTTAAAACGATTTTGCACGATAAATATATATTCATTTGTAAAATCATACGATTTTAAAAGTTAACTCGTGATTTTAACAATATTAATCATAGAGATTCGGTATACTTATTGCACATTTCTTATCTTGTATTTATTATTTGTATATTTGGTTGATAGCAGAATAAAGAGAAAAAGAATCGTGAATTTTTTATTTTGGTTAAACTAGGTCATGTTTTGATCTTGGTTAAAAAAGAAAAGAGATCGTGTTTGGAAAAAACAAATTTCTAATATATTAGGATAATTTAATCATTTTGTCTGTTTTTGAAATTTTAATTAATGTAGAATACAAAGTGTAAATTTTAAAATAATTGAGGTAAAGTGAAAAACTTTTTAAACTATAAAATACTCAATGAAACTATCCCATGCAAAAATAGATAGTTATACTGTTATAGATCAATCCCGAGCCTACTAGCCATTCCTAAATCAATCCGTAAAATATAAAATTGTGCAAGGTTGTCCCCAGCTATCTCTAACCTGACACCTTTTCTTTCAATCACGTTCCTTTAGCACAAGCTGCCACATTCCAGTCTCGTTGCATGGCGCCCACCACATACATTGTGTGATTACGAAAATTTATTAGAAAAATCGACTTTCTATCATAAATTTCCACCAATCGCCCGCCCGCCCGCCCGCCCGTGTTGTCAAGCACGGAAAAGGGTAAAATCCAATCACGAGCGGAGCATGAAGTAAACTGTGGCTAAGATCTGCTTTACCTTTACCTCATGCGAAGTCATGTTTCTCTTGTGAGTTCATTTAATCTTGACTTAGAAATTAAAGTTATGAGAGCTAATTCCACCCTCTTTATTTCACGGTGAACATAAAAAATCACTCCAGTCCAAATTTTTCAAATTATTTTTATTTAAAAAAAATTATATCGATAATTTTTAAAAATTATTTTTAAATGATTTTGAGGTGTTATATATATATATATATATATATATATATATATATTATTTTGATATATTTTTAATTAAAAAACTTGTAAGACATTACCAAACACATGCCAAGTGTTCGTTTGGAACGTGTTTATAAAAAAATTATTTTTTAAAAATTATATTTTGATATTTTTAAATTGTTTTAATATGCTAATGTTAAAAATAGTTTTTTTAAAAATAAAAAATATATATAATTTTAATAAATTTTTAACATAAAACACTTAAAAAATAATGATTTCTAAACACCCCTAAAAAGTAAAAACACAACGCACTGCTTTTCCACATTTATTACTCAGGTGCGTGGTCATACAACTATGTCTGTACCTTCGAGATCGTGCAGATGCAATTTAATTATCGTAAAAAAAAAAATCGAATGTTATTTTGTTGCTAGCTGAGGTCTCTAAAATCCAAAGAAGAACTAAAATCGAGATTAAAAATACAACAAAAAAATCGAATATTATTTTGTTGCTAGCTAAGGTCTGTAAAATCGAATGTCATTTTTTTCGAAGTTCCGGATTTTATATATATATATATATTTCCAAATCTGGTATACAGTGATAGCTTGAAGTTGCTGGTTCCATATCTGGTCTCTGATGTTATATGGGCCAACTTCTATAGATGTGTTATTAATTCAAGACAAGTCCATAAGCCCAACCCATTCTCTTGCACACCAAACTTTTTCCCATCTGACTCTGAACTAAAATCCCAAATGCCTTATCCTAACCCAGGTGGTTCTCGTCTGGTGGAGAGAAAGACCGCCATGGTTTTGGTCAGGACATAACCAATCTCTGTCTTTCTCTCTCCTTCTCCAGACGGTTTATCTCTCTAAAACACAGAGAAGATGTTATCCATGGCATTTCAATCTGGTGTAAATAACGTGTTCACTTATTATTCATTGCCTTACCAAACCCCTAGTTGCAAAACATTCAAAGCCACAATCTGTGTCAATCCCAAACCAAATCCGATACGCTCTTCAACATTTTTTGACCGGAAAAGGAGACACGTTTCAAGAAACCAAAGATACACAACTTTTGCAGTCCCAGAAGCTCTCGCAGCTGAAACACCCGCTGATGCTCCACCATCCAATGCAGCAGAAGAATCCATCCCCATCCAAGAAACCGAGGTCCAGATTCTTCTCTTTCTTTAACTATTAATGAGTGTTTATATGTGTTTTATACTGTTTCTGTTAGTTGATTTTCTTGATTTTTTTCAGAAAGCGGAGTTGGTGGTGAAGCAAGTGGAGAAGCCAAGGCTGGTGCTGAAGTTTGTATGGATGGAGAAGAACATCGGGCTGGCTCTTGATCAGGTGATACCTGGACATGGCACTGTCCCCTTGAGTCCTTACTTTTTTTGGCCTAGGAAGGATGCATGGGAAGAGCTTAAAGCTACTCTAGAGAGTAAGCCATGGATATCCCAGAAGAAGATGATCATACTTCTCAATCAGGCCACGGATATCATCAATTTGTGGCAGCAAAGTGGTGGTAATCTTACCGCACAATGAAATTGATGGTCACGTTTTTTTGGGGTGCGGAATTGGGGTTTGTTTTGCAGTTTGTTGTTGTGTTTAGGTTGTAGCTCGTTTACATCCTTTTGGATCTTTCTTTCTGGTATGATTGAAAGTTGAGATATGTTCGTGCTAACTGTATTCACGTTTTATGGTTTGTCATGGTATTTTTCCCAGTTGAAGTTGAATTATGTCGGATTGCAAATGTTTAAAAATTATTTGCAAATGTTTGGTAATAGGTGTACGTTTACCGCCTCATTCCACTTGGGGTGCAGTACAATATTAGCAGAAAGTCCAGTTGTATCTGCTGCTAGCTGATTAGGAGAGACTTTTTGATAGGAGTGCTGCTATATTAGGAAACTCTCTTCTCTAAGCTCTATGCATACGCAAGGAGGTCTGCATTGGTAGAAATTGTTGACTCTATTTGAGATTGGGACTTGTATTTATAACATCGCAAAACATTACTGATGCTTCGTCTTGAAATATAAATGAATTTGCAGCCAAGATCTTTAATCTTCATGGTGAACTCTACATCATTGTATTACTGAAAGTGACCAGGAGAAATTGTGAAATCTAGCTGCCTTCAGCTTAAGTGGAACTAAAGGAATGGTACCTAATTTGAAAGACCGGTGCTTGGAAAGAGATTCAGCTAATGAAACACTGTTTGGAAAAACTGCAGTGCAATCTGAACTCACGACATTGAATTCCTGCCTCGGGAACTGAACAGTGTCGTTGGGGGAGGGTTGTCTCATGACACCCAGTTTTGTTCTGTCCCGCAATATCCGATGTTCCGCAAATTGATGTATATGCTCCAACAAAATTCCATAGAATTATCATCGCTCAACACTCAACATTAACAAATTCCCTTGAGCAGGGGAAGCGCACACGCGGGAATCTATAACATGACATGAAATGAAAAACTGAGATAATTTCTCTGAAACTGAGCATTACACCAATTGTAACTTTGTTTCAGCTGTAAAAACATCCAAAAAGGAGAGGAAAAGATGACACAGTGTAACAAAGGAGCGATCACATTTGACTTCTGCTCATATAACTTGAAAACATAACACTCATCATTGAACAAAAAATGAAAAGAAAACGATAGGGGTGATCATACATAGCTTCCTCTCGTACAATATAACAAAGTTCTTTCATATATTGTTTCTGGATTTGACCATTTCAACAACAGAAGGAGCAATATACAGGCAAAGCATTTCCAACTCACTATTGAGCTTCGTTGTAATAATCACACGAATTCAATAGTACATTTACTGTACACTAAATAGGGATACAAAGTTCCCTTAATTTCAGATGCTGAAAGAACAAAAAATAAAAACACGCATTTAAACTAGTTTGAAACCTGTAAAGTTGACTCTAACTCAAATCTAGCAAAGAACTACATTTGGCCACAGTTCCTCATCAAGATTCAAACAGAGAAGATAAGCAAACAAGCCCACCACTGGAACAAATCTAAGATATCTCACCACATCAACCTTGCTTTTCTGAGCATTTTGCAAATATTCACCTACCCCAGCCACGACTGGAAAATTATGTAGAGATATATATCCCAAATGAAAGTATAAACAACCTCTCTGATTAAATAACAAACCAAAAAACCCCATTTGTCTGTTACGCTCCCAAAATCACCATCCATTCGACCAAAAGAGCCCACAATACTGATATCAGGCATGCAGCCCCGCCAATAGCTATTAAAAGCCATCCAGCCGAATCAAGTGATCATCCTAAAAGATGTTGTAATCTTGGAGTGGTGTTTTAAAGGGAATGGAAAAGGGAACAAGAGTGTGCAAGGAAGGAAGGATACTGTTTGTAAGGAACATCTGGAAGCCTCATAAAACATCCAGTTAACATCAGTACCTATCCCACTTGCAATCGGTGAACAGCGAAGGAGCGAGCATGAAAATCCACCCAATAACAGAGTTGAATAATCCTTCAGACATCGGGTAAAAGAAAGAAAAATCACCGACGCCAACGTTAGACTGTAAAAAGGGTACAGAACCGAGTGCCAACCATTCTTACCAGGTGAAGAACTGGGGCGTCAACATAACTTATGCCGACTACTAGCCAGAAAGTCCATTGCCGAAACCATCAAGTTTAAAATATACTCAACGAGTACTAATTCATTTTACTAGCGATCAGAAGTGAGTTCCAAAAGGACATATCAGAATCGATGAAAGGCAAAATGAAGAAGAAATTGAGAGAAAGTCCAATGAGAGAATATACAGTCTCTGAACTGATAGCCCACACAAAATCTCCCTGTATTAATCAAACACACTGGAGCATATGATTTCACAAATTGCACTTTTTTTATTACAAGGGACATAATTTAAAAAAAGGAGAAGAAGAGGGAGAGGAAGAGGAGGATGAGTTTACTTACAGGGGCATAAGGAAGTAGAAAGAGCCACAAAATGTAAACTCCTTCAACAACCCAAGGAATAATCTGAACCACTTTCCGTACGTTGTCGTTTCTCTCTTAGGCGAAGGAGACGGTTTTGGCGTTTGGGACGATGGGTGGTTTGCTTGGCAAAGGAAATTGGAAATTTTGGAGAACAAAAGTGTTGTTGTTGCAGGGCATTGGATTCTGGAATTAAAAGCTCTTATTTGTTGCTATTTGTGATGGGGAGAGGTTGAAGGTGCTCTTTTTGAAACCAACGGTGTTTTGGTTGCTGCAGAGCAGCGCTACAGCTAGTGCTGTTGCCATTGTTTGCACGCTTTTGGTCTGGGACGAAAAAAATAAAATAAAAAACTGATTAGTCCGGAAAAAATGAAAAAAAAAAAACCGGAAAAACCTGGAAAAAAAAAATTGATTTAGTTTAGTTTTGGTGTCAGGTTTCTGAAACTAATTGAACCAAATTAAACTAAACCGGTTTAACTAAAAAATGAAAAATTGGGTTAACTTAACAAGGGTATAGATATAAAATTATATCCACACCTCTTCCCCCCTCCACCCTTGTCTCTCCATCTCCTCCATGACCCCACCTGAACCTTACTATAAAATTTGCATCCTTTTATTAGAACATGAAATTCGTATTATTCCTTATGTATAAAAAAAACAGGTCTAATGTTTGGATATGTTTTACATGCAATAAACTTTTGTAATTACAATTATATATATTGTTTGGATAATTTCATGTTTTATTCTACTTTTTTTTGTTATTACATTTACATGTGTTGTTGAATATTT
>Ga0325404_1007500_pt1 | contig 11352 bp, 4 predicted proteins | sample PopdelMetagenome_18_FD_205664 | JGI IMG/M metagenome (GOLD analysis project Ga0325404, IMG submission 205664) | Populus deltoides microbial communities from Bellville, Georgia, United States - Xylem-Control-R1 | ecosystem: Host-associated > Plants > Phyllosphere > Stem > Wood/Secondary xylem... | reverse complement strand
TAAAATACTACATACTTATAGTTTTAAATATTATGAATAGTTTTAAATATTATGAAGTCTAGTCTTTCCTTGAATAACTTTTTTATTTATTTTATGATGCTCTTTATTACAAGTATCACCTAACTTTTGGACAATAGCAGGATTAAAACTCACATCCTTTGTTTCCCAAGTCCAAACCAATGAAATACATGGAATAGAAAGCTGACATTTCTACTCAGTTTCCCTGGTCCAAACCAATGAACCGCAAAGTTGAGGACGACCGTTTTTCCTTTTTATTTGCTGAGTTTTGTTTCTTATGTAAGATTCAGTTTTTTGTTTAGTTAAAGTAGCTTCAATCATGATTTACAGTGATAACAGTCCTTAATTTGTAAGGGCTTAAGAGTCAACTATGAGCGCCTAGCTGCTGGCTAAATGCATACATGCATGACATAAACTCACTTGTAAAGTTCAAATACTTTTTGAGAAATTGTGTTACCTACATTGATCATAGCATGTCTGTCGCTGCATTTTGTCAAGATCCATTCCCTTAGCTACTAATTGACAAACAAATTGAGGATGTAATCATAATCCTGCTTAGAGAAAATTGAAAGACAATGACTGGTGTAAATCGTGTTTCATCATTTAGGGAAACAGACACAATTGACTGGAGAGGAAGTCAATGTTTGAAAGGGTAATGCAGTGAACATATGGGCAGATTAAGTTCAAAGAAACAAGTCCAGGTTCACAATTCTGATAATAATTGAGTTTCCAATTTCATGGTAGGAAATTTGAGACAGTACGAGATCATTTTTGAAGCATTTTTTATGCTGTACAGAAAGCAACAAGCACTCTCAATGCCTTGTTGTACTTGGACAAGATTATTCAATAGCATATACATGCAGTTGATTGCGGAGACTGAATTGTTCATCATAATTATACTTTTTTTTTTTGTTTTATTAAAGAACTTATATATGAAGTGATGGTGAAGAACATGCAAAATAGACTAGAACAGGGACTAAAACTCAAGAAAAGTACAAAATTCGAAGACTTGAAAACAAATTCTTTTTAATATGAAGAGATCATCTTCACATTCAAAATTTTGTATTCCTCAACGAAAATTGAGCATTAAATTCAGTTAAATTAAAACTAAACTATTTCTTATTACAAAATAATCAAATAAAGGGGCATCTTTAAATAATGTGAATTTCTTAAGGCTTAATCCTTCTTTATTTAAAAAAAAGCAACACTTGATGTTCCTTTTATAATCCTTCTTAGGCTGAAGTACATATAAAACTGGATAATCAGCGAACCTTCTCCATTTCATGTCTATTTAGGTTGAGTTGGTGTTGGTTTTGTATCTTACTTATAACCTGTAACTGTTAGAAAATAATATCAATTATATATTAAAATTTTATCTAAAAGTTTAAGCTCTTGGGTTGAATTGATTCTTTGATATGGTATCAAAGTCTTAATAAAGAAGGAGTCATGAGTTCAAATCTTATTGTTCCTATTTATTTGATAAAAATTAAGCACAAGATAGTGTAGATTTGTAAAAGTTTCAAGCTTAAAAAGTTTTTACTTAAAAAAAATATATATTAAAAAATAATATAAATCATATCTTGAAACCTAACAAAATAAATTTATAAATTGAATTAATTCTTTATCACAACCTAACCTTATTACATGAAACACAAATTGGACCTCCAGCTATCGCCATAATATCCTTCCTAGTCTTTGGAAATCTATTTAGTCCTAAACCCAACTTTAAACATACAAACCTTAACACTGCCGGGTCCTTCTCTTTATCCTTCGGCCCAAATCATAGAAGTTCTAGTCAATTGATAAACTTAGTCAAATATGAAGGCCCTCAAGTTTCCTTGAGAGATAAAACAAAGGTCCAATGATAAAGTACATTTTCAATTTAGGATATGCATGGTTATTATTCTATGCTCACTCGATATATCGCTGTTTATTCTCAAGAAACTATCATTGAAAGTGACTGCGCTTTAATGTAACTACTGTATGTGTAGAATATGATATCTAACTATATATAAAATATAGTTGAAGGGCCAACAGAATAACATGATGGGAGGGTAGCAAGAGAATCATTATGAGATTTTTGTCGTAGTTTCTGACAAGAGTATTATACCTATGCAACTCTAGATTTTGTAAGAACAAAAGCAAAAAAAGGATGATTATTTATGTAGAATGTCATAAAGACAATTTAGTATAGAGCCGTTGCTGCATCCGTTTGGCTTATGGGAAAGGTTCATTCCCTCGTCGAGATCGATTGCTGAAATAAACTTGTATTCTTGTGCCTATAATCTCTTTGAAGTACGTACTCCTCCTTTATTATTTTCTTAATAAAGAAAGAACATGTGTTCGATTCTTTGAATGCGAGGAAGGGTTTGATGAGAAGAACACGAATCAAGAAACCGACATGTTGGTTGTCAGCTATTTAACAACCATGCATCTTGAATTCACAAGTCTTAATTAACGCTTGATTCTCTATGTTCCTTCAACTAATTAAAATTTTAAATTGATTTCTTGTAATTATCTGATGAAATTATGATGGTATATAAACTCCAAAGCAAAATCGGTTCAATATGACAGGAATTAAAATAATGTATATGTTCCTTCAACCGAGTTAAATTAAGTTTAATTAAGAAACATTTTTAAAAATAACTAGAAAAATAAAAAAAATCCTGAATAATATTTAATTTCGGCATGGAAAAGATCTTATCTTGTTACAACTAATGAATCCACTATATAATTTGGCTTGTAGAATACATTTATAGAATTTTAGCTTCATCTAATTAAATTAAAAGTTATGCCCACATTTTGAAAAAAAAAATCGTTTAACTTGTCCAGGTTTATATATATATATATATATATATATATATATATATATATATATATGGTCAGTAAGAAATGCATAGGATTCTTTTCTACATCGGTGATTGTAGAAGAATGCATTAATCTGCCTGCATGAGTTAGAGTGTGCTCATCTTTTAATTAATATATTTTTTAGTAATAGTGATTTTTCTTTAAGTTCAAAATTTTTTTTTTCTTAACAAGCGTTGGTGGTATATACATCACTAAAATTGTTTGGTTTGAAATATTTTACTTTTATTTAAATTTATAATTAAGTGACATATGTTGGAGGTTGAAATATTGCTTGAAGTGTAATAAAAAAATATTTAATAAAAAAATAATAACAAATTTTGACTAAGGCTATTAAATATGGAAATTATAAGAAAACGTGACTTAAAATGATTTTTTTTGTTTTTAATTATTATCGAATATAGTGTCCAATTTCTTTCTATTACATTCAAACGACCTTTTCAATATGGTTGACAGCAAACTTTTTTATGATAATTCAAATCAAGCATAAAAAAAAGCTAGCGTTGTTGTTTATACGTGACAGAGATTGATGAACACCTTCATCTTTTATAGAAAGACCTCTGTTGCTTTACGTTCAACTTTTATACGTGGGTACTTCGTGGGTTTCCTGAGAAAAATAAAATGAAAACAAATTAGCCATACATTGTTTAAACTAAATTTTATATATGAAAACCTTTTTAATTATATGTTTGACTCATTATGTTTCTACTTAAATTTACGTGTTTATATATATATATATATATATATATATATATATATATATATATATATATATATATGAGATTATTTTCTTTTGATAGAATAGCAAGAACTATGAGAAGTTATACTTAGACAGTAAGGCTTCATGTGTAGCTACACCTTGTGTTCTCCTGGTCCCTCCATGGCCAAACGGATAACAATGTTTCATGCATGAACCGAATAAAAGGTAAGGTGTCTGGGCATACAAGGCAAATAAAACAAAAAATAATAATTAAAAGTAAAGTGAAACAAAAGGTAGACCAGAATATTGGTGGGAATCCAACAAAGATAGTGCCTCCATGATTTTTTTTTTTTAATAAGGTTATAAGTTGTTTGTGTGAAAAGATCAACTAATTTTTTTATTCCATCATGAATTAAGAGTTAACTTAATTTTGTTGGAGTTTAAACTAGCTATATATATATATATATATATATATATATATTTTATCCAGGTATTTTCATATTATTTTAAAGGATGAGATTAATCTCGTTTGGGGTTCGCGGCTATCCCTTCCAATAAATGCATTTCCTGAAAATTAAACATGTATTTTTATCCTTACAATGATATAGTAGTGTCTTAACCATTAAACCAATATAAATTATATATATATATATATATGATTATCGTAATTTGTTTTCATATTTAATTTAATACTTTGTAAGATTCTTCACTCCAATGCGTGAAACTCAGTAAATCTTCCCCTCCTATCAATCTCGTGAGCTCCATCACTCGTTATTTTTGGATAAATAACCCACAGAATATATATAGTGCTTAAATGTATATGGATATTCATAAATTAAATTATTCTACGAGGACGAAATTTGCCACTAAACAACAAACTTGTATTACCGAGGGCTCTGCTATTGGATTAGCCGAGGGACCAGCCGCACGTGTAACATATATTTCAATATTAACGTCAGTGTGCTAAGACCAAACTCCAAGAAAGTAAGAAACGGTTTGGTCTTTAAACAAACAAAAACGTATTCACTCACGAGCTCGCAAAGGCACACCCCCAAAAGCAAAGCACATAAAAAGAAAAGGAAGATGATTCTGAGCTTTATGTATGTTACAAAGAAAGTTCGTTGAAAGTAGAAACAGGAGCCTGGGACTGTTCTCTAGCCCTATGCATGGTTCTTCACGCCTTTTCTTTTCATGTCTTGGTCTCTCCAGCTATGATCTGCGTGGCTTTAATGATTAGAATTGCAAAACAAGGAGAGCCTGAGAAAATTTCCCAGAAAATTTCCCTTTTTCCGTGAATAAATTAATTAATCCCAACGAATAATACGGGTGTGCGAATTTGTAGCCACACATCTATTATAAAATGTTATGTCTTGCGTTGCTACGAAATCTGAGAAATTATCAGATATGACAGTATTTTACAGATTTATATTATTTTATATTTATTTTTTATTAAATAAATAAAAATAGTAAAATTTAAACTTATAACTGTTTGGTTATCAAAACTTTGATGCTATATTAAAAAATATCTTAATCCAATAATTTGAACTGTCAGATAAAATTCAAAATATAATTTATATTATTTTCTAACATATCTTTTTGTAATAATAAAAAAATCTATAATAATTCATGAATTTTATATTTTTATGAGAAAGGGAAGCTCAATTATGATTTTACTTAATAATTCATCCACACATACATATTATATATATAAAAAAAATAAAATCTTCATAGGATTTCATGTTACAAAAAGTTAGTTGTGGAACTTAAAAAGGCATGGATGCGTTGCCAAAATCTAAGAAAAAAATAATTTAATCTGGATACATTTAATTTGATCCAAAATTAATGCCTTTACTTTTAATTCATGCAAAGAAACAGGAATGAAATTATTAGCACCTAAAATAAGCATTTTAAATTGTGGACACTCGTGCAGGAATTGTCTAATGAAGGACTGAAAGTTGGGTTGACCGATATTTTCGATCGAGTGTCATCAATTTGCATTTTGGAGATTTCATAGAGGACTTTACGAATTTTCTGGTTTAAAGTTTTTCTGTTTAGTTTTTTGTAAATAATTCAAAAATCCTATTCTATTTAGGATTCTTGTTTCCTTCTCTGATTCATATATTAATGTTTCTCCTGAATTGTATTTTTCTAGTTACATTTCTAAGTCGATTGTCTACTGCATGTGTAGGTCCTAGGTCTTATTAACTAATACGTTAAAGGGTGTGAGGAATTTACTATTCATCCACACTCAATTCATTGTTTCTCTTTCTTTCTTTTTTTAATATTTTTGTTTTTTTGTTTATTTTTTGTATTTTTTTTTAAATTATCTTTGTCAATTTTACTTTTTTAATATTAATTTGGTTAAAAATTTTGCTTTGTAATTTTTTTCCTTTAAAATACTGTGAATTGCTATGGTGTTTTCCCATATGGTTTTTCTATTTTTTAAAATTATATTCGTTGATTTTATTTTTTTTAATATTAAATTAACTGATTGAAAATTTAGTATTATATTTTTTTCTTTAAAACATTGTTGATTGCTAAAGTGTTTCTTCATATGATTTTTTTTGTTTTTGTTTTTTTATGATTTTCTTCAAAATTATCTTTTTTTAATTTTATTTTTTAATATTGAGTTGGTTAAGAATTACAATTACAATATGTGAGGGAATATATCTTTCCTCGCAAATTACTGTGGATTGCTACAGTGGTTTTTCCCACATAGTTTTTTTTGTTTTTTTTCTAAAATTGTCTTTGTTAATTTTATTTTTTTAATATTAAAATGGTTAAGAATTACAATTATAAATAAAAATAAGTAAGGCTAAATCATGTGGGGAAAACATTATAACTTTCCTCATAAAACACAATGGATTGATACAGTTTTTCCTCACATAGTTTTTTTCAGTTTCTTTTGTGTTTTCTTATTTTGTATTATTTTTTTTAAATTATCTTTGTCGATATTATTTTTTTAATATTGAGCTAGTTAGAATTTAACTTTGTAATAAAACTTAATCATGTAGGAAAAGCATAATAGCTTTTTTCACAAAACATTGTGGATTGCTACAATGTCTCTTCACATAATTTTTTTTCTTATGATTTTTTAAAAATTATCTTTGTCAATTTTATTTTTTAATATTGAGCTAGTTATGAATTACAATTATAAGTCATTACAAATAAGAATAAATCATATGGGGAAGCACTGTAGCTTTCATCACAAAACACTGTGACTTGCTACAAGCTTTCCAGCATGATATTTTTATTCCTGTTTTTTTTGTGTTTTTATTTTATTTTATTTTTTCAAAAATTGTATCTGTCATTTTTATTTTTTTTTAATATTGAGTTTATTAAGAATTTAGCTTTGTAATTTTTTTTTTTTGCATTATCCACCAAAAGCTACCAAAGCTATTACAATTGTAATAATTCCAAGCATATTTAAAACAATTACAATGGTGGATAAAAAAAGATAACAATAAATGAATTTATAAAATTAAAAAATATATTTTTAAAAACTAATGAATAGACTTTCACTTTATTGTATACAATTTAACATGTTTACATTAATAGTTAGAATTATAAAATTTAAAAGTTATGACATACATTAGTACATGACTGGTGTTCACGCTACGCTACGGATCCATATTATTTTTATAATAAAATATTTAGGCGTCGCAAGCGTGTATTTTTTTTTAAAAAAAGAGAAATCTAATTACTCGGGTAATAGTTTTGACCAACTAAATGAGCTGGTATTAATTGAATCATATTGAAAAAAAGAAGAGCAATGATAGCAAACAAGAACACACACACATAGTCATCATGATAACATGAGGAAAAAAAAAACTTAATTGAATAGCAAAAAGATGATGTTGTTTAATTTTTAGCTAATTAAACATGGAAGGATAAAATATGATAAAATAAGAAAAAAAATTGGTGTAAGCCAATCTGAGACAGCACGATAAACATGTAATCTGAACATTAATTAGTGAGTTTGTCTAGATTAACTTAACAAACCCGTTTTCCTAAGTTATGATAGGTTAGGATAATTCATGACTTTGGTCATCAGACTAGAAACACTATATATTAAAAAAATAATCATGAAGCTTAATCCATAGGAAATGAAACATTGAAGGATGATTTGAAAAAAAAATGATAAAAAATCTAAAAACAATAGCAATTAAAAAAATAAAAATAAAAATAAAAAGAAAAAATCAATTGTAACAACAAATTTTCATTTTAAAATTTAAATTGGAAAGGATAAAAACATTAACAAAAGGAAAAGAAAATCAAAATAATGAGGAGTAAAATAAAAAAAAAAACACAATTAACTTGAATTAAAAAGTGAAATTAAAAATAATAAAACTTTTATAAAAGGTTCAATAAAACAAAAAACAATTAAAAGAATAAGGATCAAATTGACAAAAAAAAACAATACATCATAAAAAAATAAACATACAAAACAAAATCTTAAATGTAAATCGAAAAACTTATTCACGCATCTAATGAAATCAATCACAAACTATTTCGTAAGTAAAAAAAATATCAATGACAAATAAAAACATAATTGAAAAAATTTAGAGACAAATATAAATTAAGATATTTAATATCGCAACACAGGTCATTTATCCGAGTATATTTAACAAATTTATTTATTAAAATCAATTTGTAATAGAGATTGACATACACATAAATTTTATGCAAGGCTGGACATATTAAAAATATTGTAAGAAAATAATAATTTTTTTTATTTTCAAGATAAATTTAATCTATATAAAATAAAATATAAATATAAATGAATCACATTAACCTTATAAAAAATAAACACATTTAATATATATGAAAAAACAATTGCTATATTAAAAAAAGACTAAATAAGATAAAAACAAAATCACACGGGTACTACTCAAAACATAATTGCAAAATTTATCTTATTATAGTAACTATTATTATTATAGTAATTTAAGTTACTTATAGTTAATTAGGTAACATTCGATAGTCTTTTTTTTTTTTTTTTTTGACAATTAGAATTATCTAGCTAGTTTATAGATGAATCGAAACTAAGTAATTCCTTCCCTAAATAATTCTAAAAGTGTATTAATATATACTTTGATGTATTCGGAGGAATAAATTTCTCTAGATATTAATTTCAAGATTCAAATTCAAAAAAATAATGGAAGGAAAGAACCTCTTTGACCTTCTAACTAACTCCAAGGATGTTTTGATTTGTTACCTTTTTCTATTATAAAAGTTACTAGTACTATTATACCCATAATGTTAAAACTGTCGTATTTATGATTAAAAATAAATAAAAAGACATTTAAAGCTAACGAAATAGTTTTATCAATTGGAATATTATTGAAATCAAAATAAATTATTTATTATTACTATATTAATTATTAAAAATAAACAATAAAAATTATATAGCGTAAAAGTTTTGGAAGACACTTAACTATGCATTGATTAATTTGATTAAACTCATAAGCTAGATTTCGGATATAGCTAGCTTATGAAAATATAAGTATTTTACCTGTAAATAAATTGTTTATCTTTTTTAATATAAATTTGGTTCTAGCCAATCCACTCGTCGTAAGTTGTAAGTATGATTTTGAATTAATTTAGAATAAAAGAGAAGAAGGTAGCTATATTATGAAATTTGTCAAATTACTAATGAAAATATTATGTTTGTGTTTAATATAAATAATAATAAAAAATTGATAAATTGAAAAGAATATTGTGGATGTTAATTAAAGTTTGAAGTGGGAAGTTTGTTTTTTCAATAAAAAAATAGAAGGTAAATACATATCAAAGTATTTTATCTTAGTTGCCCTTTTCATTTTACAAATTTTTATTTATTTATCTTGGATACTTATTATGGTTGCTAAGTATATATGTTTTCATTCTTATAAATGCATGCAAATATAACTGATTTATTTTAAATCTAATTATAAATAAAATTAAGGATAAATTACAATAATATTATGAAATTATAAAAACAATTCAAAAGATTTATTACCATTTAAAAATAATTAAACTAAATAATCTTAACATGCGAGAGAAAACACTGATTCAAAATTCAATTAAAAACAAAATTTATAAATATAAAATATAAAACAAAAAAGCCAAACTACACACTTTGCTTAAAAGACAAAAGCCCAAGCATAACTTGTCCAAAAACCCAAGTACAACATCATCCATTTAAATATATGACATGTCATCTATTATTATCTTTTTGATGTTAAGAAAATTAAAGTTCAAGTTTGGATCTAAAAACTCATTTTTAAACTTGTTTTAACTAGGAAATTTAAAAACATCATGATAACCTCAATAAAGTCATTTCTAATTTCATAACACTTTTTAATCACTTTAAGAACAAAAAATAAATCTATTGACCTACATTTTCATATTCAAAGAACAACATCATCCTCATTGAACTTCCCATCTCTAAGATAATTAAATTTATTGATACCAAGATTAATTTTTTTATGATCATAATGTGGATGACAAAATGCTCTCTTTCTTTTCTTTTTTTTTTAGAATTTCTCTTTTATTTGAACTCTTAGGGACTGTAACATAATAAAAATAAAGTTTAGGATCAGAACATAAAATCTTAAAATAACAAGGATTAAATATGCAAAAAAAAATAATAATAAGGGACCAAAGTTAAGTTTTCCATGTCTCCTTATTCGTGTAACTTGAAAGAAAGATTTATTTTTATGTTAATTTTGATTTTTGTCATGTTAATATTTTTTCTAACAATAATCTTAAATTTCATTTTGTAAAATGAAGCTTTATTTGATGTTGGAGTAGTTTATGACATTTCATACACACAAGAGCATGTAAATAAAAAAAAAAATCCAAGAAAGAAATAAAGCATGAAAACATAATTTTTCAGAGCCAAATTAAAGAAAAAAAGAAGTTCAAGGCTACAAAAAAAGAGAAACCTAGAAAGAAAAACTAGAAGAAAAGGGAGCTCAATAAATAAATAATGGCGAGAGAATGAGAAGAAGAAAATTTTATTGATGATCTCCTTTAGTTTCTCTTAATAAACATAGAAATAATTACATGCACTCTAGCTGCTTGTGATAATTATATCACGCAAGATTGCCCACTTAAACGGTGAATGAATGTTTGCTGTGAGTTGTGAAAGTATCAGTTGCCAGTCATGGAAGCTTCAAATCTTATGCCATTAGGTTCAATCACAATGTATGGCGGAGTTTCGTCTTTTCCTCTATACTTTTCTGCTTGATATATGGGATTCAATTGGTGGCTATTAATTAGAAACGGCTCTAATCATGATGTTCTTGAATAATAGCTGCTCGTGAAAAGCTAAAGGCTACATTGAAGAAGAGTAAATAAGAATTTCCTGGTTAAATGTATACATGCCATGGATTGAACCCCTTGACAATTTACGTTTCAACTGCCCTTTAGAAATTCTGTCCTGAAACCCTAAAGAATACTTATTAATCAGAAAAGTCCACCGCTTCAATTCATATATAATGGATATTCATTCCCTTTGCTGCTAACTGACAAGCTTGTACGTTGTGGAATTTAACAATCATCATCACGTGTTATAATCACTTTCAAGAATTAATCGTTGGTGATCATCTACTGAGAAGTAGGTAGGGTGCAAATGATCGGCCAATTTGTCAAGAAACATGTATGGATTTGGTTCAAGTGATGAGATGAGACCAAGTTGATTATTTATCTGCCGTGTAATTTACAGTGATGAGCTGAATTTGTTTCATCCTGATCACGAGCACAGATACATATATATATATATA
>Ga0325404_1007498_pt1 | contig 11353 bp, 6 predicted proteins | sample PopdelMetagenome_18_FD_205664 | JGI IMG/M metagenome (GOLD analysis project Ga0325404, IMG submission 205664) | Populus deltoides microbial communities from Bellville, Georgia, United States - Xylem-Control-R1 | ecosystem: Host-associated > Plants > Phyllosphere > Stem > Wood/Secondary xylem... | reverse complement strand
TCTCTAATATTTCCCTGGCTCTCCTAGTTTTGGTTTCATACTGTTTTTCTTGATCTTCCAACTCATGAAACCGCCTCTTCAAAGATCTTTCAAGCCCATGGAAATGTTCCTCAAGTTCTTTCCATTTCAGGTTGAGTGTTACAGCCCGGTGACTTTCAAGTTCAGCAAATGCTTTCTGAAGTTGCTGTATCTTAGACGTTGTAGAGTCCATGAGTGTTGCAACTGGTTCAGTATCTTCCATAGCAGAAAGCTGAGGAGGAAAATGAGAGAAAGGATGTTAGAAAACAAAAGAAATGTTATTTATAATATTTTTTTCGGAAAAAGGACGTATATTGACAACAATCATACACATTAGATGATGCAGATGGCTTTCTGATAAACAGAACAGATCAATGCAATGCCTGAAGAAACAACCAATCAAACTACAAGGAAACAATAAACTGGAGAAAAAGAAATACATATATCAAGGTTCACACGAAATGACAGGCCAGGCACTTACATAAAGTTGCTCATCAGTCATCATACTAAAACAGTAGCAACATTTCTTTCTAACATCTTTGAAGACCAAATTATGAAATTTGATGTCAGAATTCTGCAAGTTTTGGGTATTAAGTTCTACTCTAGGGTGTTACATGCCTACTCGGTCATGTGAAATAAACAACATGTACAACAAATGCCATGGCTAAATTCATGAATCACTGTAAACTGGACACTGGCATCAGAACTACCTTCCATACACAACCAATGCCAGCACACTGACTTTCAGGTTTGCTATAATATGCATTGGGTAAGTGTATATAAGATAGTCATAACATGTAAGTCCCCCTTACACAGCAGATTTGGAACAAAGCTGCTCCCATCCACAGACTCAAACAATCTGAGGAAGTAAAAACAGAGAATAAGATAGAATACATCATTCCAACCATTGCTTCTGATGCACTAGAGGGGAACCAGACTCAAACAGAGCATATAGTTGTTGTCAAAGGAGTTTTTTCTTCTATTATCATTTTTCAGAACATTTTATTTGACCAGGGAACGGAAGAATGGCAGCACAAAAATCATTATCAAAGAACTTAAACAAATGCTGATTTGAATTTGAGGTTGGAGGCATTGCGCAGGAACAGGCCTACAAACTTAAACAGATAGCTTTCCAAAACTATTATAAACTAATTTGAAACTAACAATTTAAAATCATTAAAGCACCAAGATAGTAGATGGAACCATCTAAGGCGCTTTGCTAAGCCTCATTTCTTATTCTCTTTGAACTACAAGGAATTTATTGAATGAGATAAACCAAAAATCCTTCGAATGATCCACCATGCTAACTCGGTGTCAATTTCATTAGAGACTACAAATCCAAGTGAATAGAAAGTAACAACCCCACAAAAAGCTTTGTTAGAAAGAAATATAATGCCGTGCCAAGATTTTATATTACTTTTTAACACATTATATAAACAATTACAGGCCAATCTAGGTTCATAAAGTAATTTGTGTAACCTAAAATGATGACATACGAAAATAACATTACAATCTCTATGACACATCTCTTCCTAACCAGAATTGACAGTACACGTGAAGATCCAGTAAAGTCTTTGGTCGGACATACCCTGAAACATTAGGGAAAATCCATATTTGGATCACTTTTTTCAGAGCTTTAATGGTCTAGCACAAATTATAAAGGTCTTACAATTACATATCAAATTGAAGTAAGAAAATGTTGCCCGCAATCTCATTTTTCATGAGCTTGAATGCCAAACAACTCCACAACAGAAGTTTAACACCTCGGTCAGTAGTCTAGCGTGTGATGAAGTTAAATTCAGTACACAAATGTCTACACACACCACCAGATATCTCGAAACTCTAAACAGCATTAAGTTAAACCTCCGAAATGTTTAAGACTTGAAACCCAGTATAGTAACAGTAAGCGAAAGCAAACGCCAGCTCAAAATATATCAGACAAGCAAGAGGGCTTACCGCTGATTCTGCTGCACACTGAAATCGACCCACAAGTAAGAGATGGTGCAAAATTAGACTAACAAGACGCCTGGAAACCTGAAGAAAAAAAGCCTTTACCATCAGAAAAACAAACAGAAACTTCAAACCCTTATAGAGTAACAGTTAATCGTCTTCCAAGTATAAGCACATCTGAGCTGAAAGGGTAGAAATTCGAGAAATTCCAGAGCTAATTTTGGTGCAAATAAACAAAGGCGATCTAGAAATAGTATTGTATCTAACAATCTAGAGAGATGAGAGAGATAAGAGTTGAAATAGTGAGTTACTTGCCTGGGTGAAATCGAGCAGCGAAGCAATCAATCCATGGCGGATTGGATTGGATTGGATTGGATTGGATTGGATTGTTTTGGGTGTGGGTACGGCTAGGCTAGCTTTGGCTGCTAACCCTTCAATCCCTAGAATAGAAATGAAAGAGAGGAAAGTTAAGAGAGGAGGGGGCAGGAAAAAGGCGGTGTGTGATATCGCAGCCTTCGCTTTTTCTTGTCCACTCCCTTTTTTGCTATTTGCACTACTATGTGTGCTTTGTCTTCACGTCTAGTGGACACAATGCTGTCAAACTCGATGTCGGGAAAAGGACATATATTGAGTTGGGTAAAAATTATTTTTTAATTTTTTTAAAAAAAATAAATAAATATATATATATATATATATATATTAATATGATTTTAAAATATTTAAAAATTAATAAAAAATTAAAAATTTCAAAAGCATTGTTGAGTAACTATACCATGGCATGTCCCGGATAAAAATCTAGATTATAGAGCTAACTTATAAATTATTAGATTAATTTATGTAAATTAAAATAATTTCCTTATTATTCACATAGTCATATTTAATCAAGTCAAATAAATCATTAAAAATTAAATTTAATGTTAATATATCTTTGAATGTAGATTAAGTATATGTTTGGAAGTGTGTTTATGATTATGATTTAAAGTGTGTTTTTATTTAGAAATACATTAAAATAATATTTTTTATTTTAAAAAATTATTTTTAATATCAATATAAAAAAATTTAAAAAATATAATTTCAACACTATTATCTAACACTGCCTAAATTCTAGACTGTATGTTTTTTAATTAACCTGTCCCGGCCAATTTTACCAGCCAAACTCTCACTTTTTTCTTTTTTTTTACTGTGCTAGGTATTTAATTTTAAGTTTTTACTGTGAGCGTACAGTGGAGAGTGCTCCTACGTTTGGATAATCTATTTTTTAATTTTTTTAATTAAAAAAAAGTCGTGGACCAACATTACAGAGTGAGGATATTTTGTTAAATAAAGTTTTGTTATCAACCCAAATAAACTAATTAAATGTTGATGCCCAAAATAAATATTTTTTGATTGAGCATGGTTGATTGGGCTAATATAATCTATTTAGAATTATAATTACAGTTGTTTTTAAAAATATTTTTCATTTATAAATATATTAAAATAATATTTTTTAAGAATTATTTTTAAAACCAGCGCATTAAAATAATCTAAAACCATACAAAAATATTAATTTGAAGTAAAGAAAAATATAAAAAAATTTTAATTTTTTTAAAACGTTTTTGAAATGTAAAAACAAATAAGGTCTAAAAATTTCAAAAGGCTTGATGAATAGGACTAAATTCAACACTTGGAAGGATAACAAGGACCAATTTGTAGAAAGCCATGACAAACTTCACAGTTTGGAAAGTATTTTGGCATCATATTCCATGGAATTAGGCATTTTTACTGGGGTTTAAATTGTAGATCGTTATTTAGGAAAATAATATTATAGCAAAAACTATATTATTAATTAGTTTAGTTTTTTATCCAAGTTTGTTTGGCCATTATCTGTCAATTTCAAGTGTTTTCTATCAAACTCTATTTTTTACAATTTATTTTTATTCACAACCCATTGCTTTTTGTTTCCTGTAATCTATATTTTTCATTACATCTTTCTGCTGTATTTTTTATGCAATTTACTTTCATAGTTTTATTGTTTTCTCTAGCTTTCTCCATTACTTTTCTTTGTATTTGTTTTTTTTTTTTTGGGGGGGTTTTAATGTAGTGTCTAGCTTTTTAGTTATTTTTTTCCATTGAAAAACCTTGTTGTTTTATGAGTTTTTTTAATCTAAAAACCTTGAATATTATGTCCAACTTAAATTTCTCGATTTACATATTTTTTTATTTGTGATTGCGATAAAAATTATTTTTTAAAATAATTTTTGCTTGAAAATATATTAAAATAATAATTTTTTTATTTTTTAAATGAATATTTTTAATATCAGCATATTAAAAAAATCTAAAAAATATCAAAAAATAATTTAAAACTAAAAATAAATCAAAAACTTTTAAAAGCCCAGTTAGACCACAAAACCAAACCAATCCTTAAATTTTTTTAATCATATTCAACACACACCTACGGGATAGTTGTTGTTTTTTTTTTAAAGAATAAAAATTAATTAGTAACATAAAATTATTCAATAGAGAAGTTAAAAATCATATGAGAAAATATACGCGTTTTTTTTTAGGAGTTGATGGGTCAAATTAATTCTCTCATCAAATCCCTTTAAGATTGTGTTTATTCACCGAATAAAACTAAACAAAACAATAACGAGTTGTGAAATCATCAAACGTTACCAATTGTCTATTTATCACTCATTTATTTATTTTTATTTATTTGAATAAAAATTGACCAAGTTTACCTATATTTTCATTAAAATTAAAATCTTAAAGCATGATCTTAATTGAAAAAAAAAAATTCAAGTGAAGATATTGTATTTTTTTTGTTTTTACCCGGATATCCTCACATCTTTTTAAAGGATGAGATTAGTTTTATTCGAGGTTTGTAGCTGTTATTTCCAATAAATATATTTCTTGATGATCAAACCTGTATTTTTATTTTTATAGAGATATAGCATCTTAATCGCTAGATCAACACTTTATTAATAGTAAAAATATCATATAAGAAACAAATAAATAAATAAATAAATGTCATAAAATAGAAATTAAACACTAAAATAAATTATTGAAAATTTTCTCAAACACCAATTGAACTTTTACGAAAACTTCACGCGCACACAACAAAAACATACGTGTTCGTCCCATCTTATTTATCATCTTATTTGTGGAGGAGGAAAGAAGTAGAGTGTATCTTTTTGGTTTCAATTTTTCTTCTATTTTTTTTTTCAATGGATTACCGTATAGCATCTAGTTATTATCCACGAATTACAAAGACGTGTGATGTTTTTTTTTTTTTATGTTTTATTAAAGATTAGAAAAAAAAATTAAAAAACTGATTAAAGCGAGAAAACTAAAAAAAAATTAGAAAAAACCGAACCATGAAAAAACCCGATTAGAATTTAAAAAAAAAACTGGTTCGGTTTTATAAACATGAAACCTAAAAAACTGAATTGAACAAGAAAAACAGGAAAAAATCGAGTCAAATCAAAAAAACTAAGCTAAACCGGTTTGAACTGGTTTTTGTTCTAAAAAATCAAACCAAACCCGGTCGGTTTGAACCAGTTTCTGTTTTTTTTAAATTATTTTGGTTTGGTTGCTTTTTTTTTATAAAAACCAAACCGAATCGAAAATGATCACTCCTGTATTTTATACTTTGAAAATACAAAATTTTACTACATGAATGTTTAAAATATAAATTTATTTTTATCTTTTAACTAAATACATTTTTATTTGTATTATTTTATTTTATGCAATTATATCTTTATGACTAACAAGTTCCTCAAACCCAACCATGTGAAAGAAAGAGCTTTCTACCGGCACAAATAGGTTTATTCAACTAGTTCAATTATACTATTTCATGGGGAGTAATTTGAAAATGGCAAGAACAAATACAAGATCATTGCAGGGCATTATTTATCACGTGGCCAAAATCGGACCGTTGATGGTTCCAACTTCAATTTTGTGTCTCACGATGTTGTTGCCGCAATTTTATTTATTTTTTTACCAGCGATTAAAGATATTATTAAATAAGTTTGAACATTAATTAAAATTATTTTTTAAAAGATAATTTTAATGGCATGGTTGCAATATTGATGAATTTAGGAAAATAAATTTTTATGGCATGGTTATAGCAATCATTTTCAACCACAATCTCATTATATTACCAAACAGAAAGCCTCGTTAGCATGGTAATAAAATACCATACAACTTAAAACTTAGGTTGACGAGTTGACCATGTTTTATTGATTTTTTTAATGAATTAATGTTTTTTTAAATGAAAATAATTTTATTTTAAATAATTAAAAAAATACCTGGACTCAGTTCAAAAATAAATTTAATTTAAGCCAGACTATGAGTTAACAAATTACTAAATTTATCGACCTAATTGGATCGGATTTAATAAGAGGAGAAAAAAAAGAAAAACTGGCAGGAATCCAATGGCAAAGGAAATTACATTAAATAATGCTTATGAAAAATACAATATTAAATAGGAGGAAAAAGAAATCAAGTAATTAAGTCAAAGAAACTGAAAACGCCGAGTCCTTGCACTCGCAATTACATGGATTAAGCCTGGAAAAAATGGCCGTCCTTGGTTGACCCAAGAAAACGAGTTCACAATCTCCTCCATCTCTCAGTTTCACACGCCTTAAAATTCATTGCTTTCGCGTTTTAGCCATCTGTATTCATTTCCTGCTTGCTCTCTTCTATTAATCCTGTCAGATATTTACAGACCTGATTGATTGTCACTGTCCTTTTCTTCTTTTTCTCCGTGGAAAAACCGCTGCTTCAATATTTCTGCCATGCAAAAAATTCTCAAGCTTGAAGAAGTGTTTTCTTTGATCTCTTCTGGGGTTGAGGGGTCGTGAATATCTTTATCATCAGGTGCGTCTTTTATTGTTTTTATCGACATATATATCCAAGTCAACCCATCTGGGTCACTGTTGGTTTTCAGTTTCTCTGCTTTACTTCTTGTTGCTACTGCTGCTGCTGCTGCTGTTGATATCTCTATCTGTTGTTATGGAAGCTGATTTTTTTATGTGGGATGGACCCTGAATTTTTGCTTCTTCCTTGCGTTGATCTTGACTTTGTTTTAGGTATTACTGTTATGGAAGCTAGGACTTTGTGGATACGGTTAGTTTGGAGCTCTGATATATGCAACTTATAGCTATTTGGGGTTTTTTTATCATTCTCTTTTTGACAAGAATTTGAGGAAATCTTCGTTGAAACGATGTTGATCAGTCGAGTTTTTAAGGTAGTTATTGTTACTTGCCTTTGGTTATTGCTTAGCTGTAGTCTGAGCTATGGCACCGCCACTGATATTGCTTGCTTGAAGAGCATAAAAGATTCTCTTATAGATACTCGTAATTACTTGAACTCTTCATGGAAATTTGAGAACGCTACCGAAGGATTCATCTGTTCCTTTCTGGGGGTGGAATGTTGGCATCCTAATGAGAATAGGGTCTTGAACATCCGACTTCCGGATATGGGTCTCAAGGGCAGGTTCCCTCTTGGTCTTACAAATTGCACCTCCATAACGGGCATAGATCTCTCTAGCAACGAGCTCTTTGGATCAATTCCACAAAATATCTCTACAATAGTTGGTTATGCCACGTCTCTCGACCTCTCTTCCAACAATTTCTCAGGGGAAATTCCATCAGGTCTTGCAAACTGTTCCTTTCTGAATGTCCTTAAGCTCGACCACAACAAGTTGACAGGCCAGATTCCTGGACAAATTGGGTTTCTAGATCGCTTGAAAACTTTTAGTGTAGCTAATAATCTTTTGTCTGGGCCAATCCCAAGTTCTTTCAATCCCGTTATCTTGACCGAAGAAAATTTTGCAAACAATCCAGGACTCTGTGGGAAGCCTCTTAGCCCTTGCCCGTCCATTTCAAAGAAAACCAACACTGGAATTATTGCTGGGGCAGCAGTTGGCGGGGTTACCATTGCAGCAATAGGTGTGGCAATTGGTATGTTCTTTTATTACCGTAGAATGTCTATGATGAGGAAGCTGAAGAAGGATGATGATCCCGAGGGGAATAAATGGGCTAAGAGTTTAAAGGGAGTAAAAGGCATCAAGGCAAGTTATTCTAACACACTTTTCTTTCATTCTTTTTATTTTTATTTTATCTCTTCAAGTCAGTTGAGATCCTGTGTTCTATGTTGAAAAATGCAATGACCATCCCTATATTCCTTCTTGGCATACTTGTGGACTTGCTATGTGTTGATTAAGAAGATTTTGTGATTCCAGGTTTCCATGTTTGAGAAATCAGTTTCTAAAATGAAAATGAGTGATCTGTTGAAGGCTACCAATAACTTCCACAAAGAGAATATCATCGGGACAGGAAGAACAGGGGCTGTGTACAAAGCAGTGCTAGAGGATGGGACTCCTCTTATGGTTAAGAGATTGCAGGATACTCAGCACTCGGAAAAAGAATTTGTATCTGAAATGGCTACTCTGGGGAGTGTGAAACATTCTAATTTGGTTCCTCTTTTAGGTTACTGCGTGGCTGATAAGGAAAGGTTTCTGGTTTATAAGCATATGCCAAATGGCACTCTCTATGATCACATACATATTGCAGATGAAAGCAGGAAGCCAATGGAATGGCCTCTGAGACTCAAAATTGGTATAAGGGCAGCAAAAGGATTTGCATGGCTCCTTCATTACTGTAACCCTCGCATCATCCACCGAAACATAAGTTCCAAGTGCATCTTGTTGGACGCTGATTTTGAGCCGAAAATTTCTGATTTTGGACTGGCCAGGCTAATGAATCCAATTGATACACATTTGAGTACATTTGTGAATGGAGAATTTGGGGATTTGGGTTATGTTGCTCCAGAGTATGCAAGAACTTTGGTGGCCACTCCAAAAGGGGATGTCTACAGCTTTGGAACTGTGCTGCTTGAGCTGGTGACAGGGGAGAAACCTACCCATGTGGCTAAAGCTCCTGAAAGCTTCAAGGGGAGTCTGGTTGAATGGATCACACAGCTTTCAAGCAATTCTCAACTTAAAGATGCTGTAGACAAATCTTTGGTGGGGAAGGGTGTTGATAATGAGATTTTCCAGTTCCTTAAAGTTGCATGCAATTGTGTATTGCCAACGCCCAAAGAGAGGCCCACTATGTTCGAAGTATATCAGTTTCTAAGGGCAATTGGGGAGCAATACCATTTTACCACTGAGGATGAGATTCTGATGCCTTCAGATGCTAGTGGCGCTGATTATATGGAGGAACTTATTGTTTCTCGAGAAGGAAGGGAAAATTATTAGAAAGGTACGAGGTAGACAGGGTAATACTTCTTGCATTATTTTATATGTAATTATCTTTTGTTTTGTCTGTTTTAATAAATTCTAATATTTACATATGTGCTTTATTATTATTATTATTATTATTGCACTCTATTGCGTGGTAGTGTTTGGTTATATAGATGAGTACAGTGGAGACATGTCTCTTGTACTTCCTATTTGTTTTGAAAAAATTCATTCCCAAACCATGTTAGAGACAATCTTGGTCTCTCCAACTAAATATGTTTTTGTCTATTTTATCTTGGGATACCAACCAATCGCATCCTTAGTAATGGGTAATACCTTGGGTTTGCCAGTTTGAGTCTCCGAATGGCCACTTTGTGCAGAAGTGCTGAAAACATGATCATCTCATAATCATCACCAGTTGTTCCACTTTTGTGGGATCTTAACTAAGTAATGGCCTTTTCTCTTCCAATTAAGAAGTCATATTCTGGCCATCAACATATCTATCCAGCTCCATTTCATTTCTGTATCATTAAAATAGTTCTCAATATCACAATTTTGTTTTAAGAGTGTCCTTTCCTTTCATGGGTTGAGTATAGGATTTCTCATCACAGGTCGTTCCACAGCCCGTGGAAGATGTAATAACTCCATAATTGTTCTTGGAATTACTATCTTGTGTATTAAATATGCGTCCTTTTCTTTCTCAGATTCATTTTAGCTGTGCTCATAGCATTTGAAATATGATGTTGAGTTCTGCATTTAGTTGGATGGTGACAATCACTCTTAAACACGCATAATTGCAGTAACCGAGTTGGTAAACAGTTCTCTGTGAGGAACTCATCCTTCCCTTAGAATATGAAACCCGTTGTGATAGTGAACCCGGGATCACAGTTCTGCATGCCTTGTTTAGATTCTTACTATTCACAGTTGGCGTTCTGCTTCTTTAGATCCCTCTTTTCAATCATGAATGTTAGAAGTGCAAGTGAAACTTTGCTCTGGTGGAAAACATGGTATTATGTTGCCAGTTACGTTCACGCCCCGGAAGTAAATATTTTATCTAGCTCTTCAAATTCAAAGGAAGGAATCAGTTAATCACAATGAGCTGCCAACGAAGTTTTCAGAGATTTTATAAACTCTGTAACAGATGGGATGGCACCATGTTCAACAGCTTGGAACACTTGTCAACCTGTAGCATTTTCACCTTGCTTTACCATGCATTCCTGAACTCCAGATGATCAGAGATGAAAAGGTGTTCTAAACTGCAAAATGCCACCTGAGGTGCGTTTTACAACGTGTTAAGGAAGTATTTCATCACATAGCAACCACTGATCGATATAACTCCTGATAATCTCAGATGAAAAGGTGTTCTAGGCTGCAAAATACCACCTGAGGTGCGTTTTCCACTGTGTTAAGGAAGTATTTCATCTCATAGCGACCCCTCATGCTCATGGATATAGACTTCGAGTCTTCGATTCATTGATATATCCTTCAATACAGCAAAACCCTATTAAATGTACACTACCAACTCTGAGTACCAAGTCCTTAACGCAACCCGGCAGTGGAATTCTTGTGTCGTGTGGGAGATTCGAGCATGGTTATGATAACTGGTTCGAGACCCAGTCTTGAGCTGGGAAAAAATAATTATCATTTTAGATAAATTTTTTAAAATCAGTGATCAAGTTTCACCTGGGTTTATCATTCGAGTTTGACAAAGTTAACTTGACCTCGGACTGAATTGATTAACCGAGTTAGATTACTATGAATTCGAGGCTCAGGGCTCTTGAGAATGACTGAGCCTTTATATCAGACATATCTGCTATTGCTGTGTCATAATTAGTTAGGTTTAGAAAGGGCATTTCATTAGGATACGAAATCGAGACAGGACTTGTTGCTCAGAAACGCTGCCATTGCTCCCTGTCCTTGAATCTCCTTCTACTTCAGCACCCCATTGCCAAAAGCTACGGAGGTTGGAAGTGATCCCCGAAGATACTAGCTCGAGCTCCCAACAGTTAGTTAAATAAAACAACCTTAAGCATTCGGTCGGCCGAGGCTTCGTTGTTTTTCACAAGTTTTTATATTTATGGCGAAACAAATGCAATAAAATGTTTGGTAGCAAATTAAATTATATTTTATATTATGAAATTTATTAAAAAATTGAGTTTGAAA
>Ga0325404_1007494_pt1 | contig 11355 bp, 6 predicted proteins | sample PopdelMetagenome_18_FD_205664 | JGI IMG/M metagenome (GOLD analysis project Ga0325404, IMG submission 205664) | Populus deltoides microbial communities from Bellville, Georgia, United States - Xylem-Control-R1 | ecosystem: Host-associated > Plants > Phyllosphere > Stem > Wood/Secondary xylem... | reverse complement strand
GAGGGTCAACCTATAACTAGCCAGCTAAATTAGGTTTTGAAAAAATCAATCTAAAATTGATTTTATTTCAGGTGGTTAACTAGAAAGGTAAATTCATGACTTGATTAATTTAATCAAAAGGCATTTATCTCTCCATGAGGTGCCTTGTAAAAGGATAAAATCTGTTATGTGGACATTCCAGTAGAACAATACTTTTTGGGGGGCTATCATGTGTAGATGTGAGTACACATTATTATTGGTGTTTTCTTATGGGAACATCAACCACGTGCGATTACCCAAGCCCCTCGTATGGAAGCTATGATGACGCCACCCACTAGTAGAACATTGGCAAACATAAATGGAATTACCAACAAAATTTTAATCATTGGTAAATTAAAATGATATTTACCAATGAAATATTTCCTCGTTAGGTCCCTCGGTATACACCAACAAAACAATTATACTGGTATATACCGATGAAATTACAGTTGGAAATGATGGAATGAAAAAAATGACGTGTCATTATTGTAGACGGTATTATAGACTAAATTAACATGTCGCTACTATTTGTCAGTAAATCCATCGGTAGTGTTTAAGTTATAACTTGGCAATCGACCCCTTGTCTCCCCCTTTCCTATTTCGTCTTCTTCTTTCATTTTTTCTGTAAAAAAAGAAAAAAGCAACCCCTCATTTTATCACAAATCAATGCCTCATCATCACAAATCTGGTCACCCCAACACTTATTATGTCAGCATCTCTATTCTGGATTAAAAAAACTAAAGATTCTCCACATTAAATAAGCAAAATTACCCATTTTTTTTATAAATCATTTTTAAAATGTAATTGTCTTTTGCATTCTGATGTAGTATAGGCAATTTGTTTGTATATTTACTTGTTTTATAGCTTTTTTCCTTATAAATTTATTATATGAATGTATGATTTATACATGTTAGGGTTTGTTTGAGATTTTAAAAAAATTATATTTGTTTGTAATTTGATAAAATTGAGTTTGATTTTATGACTTAGATGTTTTATAATGAAATAAATAATGGCTTATTTAATGAGTACATTTTATATTTTTTTCAATTTTATTATTAAGTTGAAAATTTCAGTAGATGTGGAAGAATTTGAATTTTTGTATAAAATTGATAATGATTTAAAGGTATTATTAAAATAGATTAAATAAGTTTGAGTTAAACCAATGATAGTTAATTAGTTGGATACCGATAATTTGTTTAGTTCAAATAATTAATTAATACATGTTGTCATCAATATTATATATAAATTTCATATAAATAATGAATGATCGTTCTTAAATGTATTGAGTTTCACCCGAATGATTACACATGATGGATTATTGTAGGTACGTCATCCATGTGCAACTATCTAAGCCGAAGGGCTATGATGATGTCACCAATTAATCCCACACTGGCTAGGAGATGAGGACCTTGGTTACTTATAAGCACAAAAAATACATCTTTCTCCGGGAGACTTTTTTAAAAGGACAAAATTTACTATGTGGTTCCGATGGTGCAATACCTCTTGAATAATCTACCATGGACAGCTATTGTTGACACACATCATTAGAATTATTACAAACATATGATGGTTTAAAAAAATCTTTTTAATTTTAATATATTTAAATTAAGTTTGTTTCGAGTTAAGAATTTAGTGATTCATACATCTTAATAATATATTTTTAAAATCTTAAGTTACTGTAAAAAAAATTTAGATTCAAATAAATTTAATTGTTGTATGATATATTTTTTGTGACCTAATATTACACCAATTTTTTATTAATTGTTATTTATTTATATTAATAGAAAGAAAACATTTCATTCCAGCACAGATTAAATTAAAAAGTTAAGAATTTCATTTTGGGTTCCATAAGGAATCTTCAAAGATGTCAACTAGAGAAATCAAATATGAGCTCTAAAGTAGAAGGAGGAAATCAAGACGTGGGATTGACCACTCAACTCTTTCGTCAGCCTCCGCAAATGATGATGGTGGGAGACGACAAGTCATTCGTTGAGAAACGCCAAGGGGGTTGATGGGTTTGTAGTTTTACAGACATGTTACCTAATTCCGTGTGTGAATGAAAGTATTCAAGTACTCGTTGCTTCCTCTTACATTTGGAAAAATTGTTATACATAAATTACATGAGTCAACAGACAACATTCATAAAAATTAGAAGTAATAATTTTTTGTTTGATTCGGTTTTTATTCAACAAAATTATCAAATTGAAATTTTTTTAAAAAAATTAAAACCGGTCGAAACCAGCCGGTTTTAGTTTGACTCGGTTTTTTTTATTTGGGTTTGATTCAGTTTGATTTTTTAAAATTTTAATTGGTTTTTTTACGGTTTGTTTTTTATTATTATTATTTTTAAATTTTCTTAATTTTTATATTTTTTTTCTCACCGCTATAAAAACAACAGTTTCCTATATTATTTTAGGACAGCGGAAGCTGGGCCTGAGATTCAGATTTTCTAAATAAAAAATACAAAATCATAACATGTCTAATGTACGATCCATTGTGTATTGGTCCATCCAATTTATTACAAGCCTGGATTGCACCTTAACATCTCTGCTAGGCCTAATTCCATCACGGTGCTTGTTGACCTGGGACCCAATAGTCTCAATTCCATCCTAGATTGAGTTTTTAAAAAATAATAATTTAGAGTTGAGCATGTTAAAATTGATTTAACTTTTTAAGAAATTATTCAACACGATGTTATTTTTATTAATTAAGTTAATTTAAATTAACTTGTATAATCAATACCAACGTATCAAAATAATATAAAAATATTAACCATATTATTAATTATTAATCAGAGCACCACTCCATGAGTAAGAAACTCGTTTTCCCCCATGTCTAGTTTATCTGGGTCTCGAAGTGGCTTGACGTGCTCCCGTCATGGGGCACCGAGATAATAAAGATGGTGCGTTCCTCTTCATTAAAGAATATCACCGCTTTGTCAATTGCAAGCCATGGTCCCTAACGGAGTGAGCCAGTGAGTCAACCTGCCTTACCATGTTCCGGTCCATCTCTTGAACCATAGCTTTCTCTCATAAGCCTAATAATAACAATAATGTCTGTAGGGCACAATCGAATCACGATGGACAGCTTATCCTATTCAAGACCATAGTATATATTTATTATCGCACAACAATAAGCTCATGCCCTCTTAAAACCAACTCCGAACTTTCATTTTCTAGCATATCCTTGTCAGTTCTTTATCTATTCCATTTTTATTTGGTGAGTCAGATCCCACGCGTTGTTCCCATCCACTGCGTGAAATTAAAAAAAATAAATCCCTTGGTGATATTTTACGTAGACATGGGCAGATTAGATACAGCATATTTATGCAAATCTAAAATATAATAGAAAACAGAATGCACATGTAGATCTAGTCTTTGCTCAGTAATAGCATTTATAATATGCTTTTGTTCAATAGAAATACCCAATAATTAGGGAGGCAATCTTTGTCTTTCCCCGTGACTTTGAATAATTTATCAAGTAAAATAAACACAGGTTAACATGAACAGAGTCTGCTGTAAGTTAGACAAGAAGGCAGGAAGTGGATATAAATTTTTCTCGCAGGCCATACAGGATGTCCTGGGAATGATAGAATACCAAACAAGCAAGAGAACATTACAATATAGAAAAGAACAAGCTGGTGCTCCTTAATATAATCTAAACGGGCAATTCTTTTTTGATAGAAAAAAGAAAAGAGCAGGACAGGTGAAATAGGCTGTGTTTTAGTAAAAAATGACCAAGGAAAAAGAAGCCATTCCATTGCAGGAATATAACAAGGTTGAGATCAGAAATCCCAGTGGACAACAATATCTACTAGATGTAGTGAAGCACAGAGAAGGTTCACCAAAGGTTAAATTCCAACCAAAACCTACAAAATTACAAATGAAGATGGATTGATTACCATAATGCTCGAAAGTTGAAACAGAAATCCTATTAAAATATCTTTAAATAACCCGCAAATCCACAAAATCTACTACCTTCAGAGGAAGGTTACACGTTGTGCCAGAACCACCATCTTCTTCTCTGACTTGACAAGATCAGATGCAAAATGCAATTGCAGATAAAACTGGCTTTGCTCACAGCATGGAATCGGTTCTTGCTGGCAACCGCCGGAAGAAATTGAGTGGAACTGAAGGAAGTTTGTGGCGGAACCTGGGATGTCTCAGCACATACAATCCAATGAGAACTGCCACAACTTGGAAAGGAGTAATATATAGAACAATGGCAGCAATCAGACAAAAGAGCACAAACAGAGCTGTGGCCCTTGGGTCTCGCCAGCTCAGTAAAGATTGCAGCCTCTCCCCTTGAGTAGCTAAATCACCAACAACAGTCTGAATCCTCCCTGCAATACTTCTCAAACGATCATATCTCATCCTTACAATATCAGCAGACTGAGAAGTTGGGAACGTGTCAAATTCCTCATCCAATTCATCAGGATGAGCAGACTCCGCATGAGAGAGACGAGTGTCCATGTGAGGAGGATGCCTTGGCCTCCGTCTATAATACCAGACACCAATCAGGAAGAGATACAGGAAGATTGTGGGCAAGATAAGTTCTGGATAGAGGACTAGGATTATAAACAAAATGTGAATCAGCACAGTGGTGATTGGGTTTTTCCAATTGCATATCTGATCAAACCATTTCCCTAAAGCAATTAGCCCACCGAAAACGTTCATGATTCTGAAAAAGTTGGCTTTACTTCTTCTCATACTCCACATGTGAGACCCCACATCCAGCATATATTCAACAATCTCCTTTCTTAATGGTGGCTCTGACCGGCTCAGCCTCAATGACACAATCACAGTGGCCTGATGCCTCAAGCTATCTAGCTGGCTGACAGTCAGTGGATGGATATAGTGCATCTTTGGCAGCAAAGGATGTGAGTACATGTGCATCATATTGAGCAATGATGAGCATGTAAAACGAACTGCCAAATGAATTTCTCCCATCTTTTTGACACCATTACGATGCAGGACCAACAGTGGATAGGAGTGTGTGTAAACCCTGTCAGTTTCAAGTGTGGAAAGACGGATTCGTACCTTCCCGATCCTTGAATCCCTTGACCCACCGGGCTTGTCCCCTCCATGCAAATGACAATTATCAAAGACCCCAATTGTTATGACAGTACAGGGATCGAAAACCTCCCAAGTATATTGCTCGTTCCACTTGGGCGTGAAACTGTCAATGATGGTTCTGGTTCGAATCCACTTCTGTCCATATTTTGCCACACAGTATGCATCAGTTGTTCCCCGACCATCCTTTGCTTTCATGGGCATCAATCCCTGAGCATTGAGAATACCCAATTCAAGTACCCCTATGCTGTGCTTCCACAGCTGTTTTGCTGTCGGACGAAGATCACTACTATAGTGTGTTGATTCATCCAGAACATGATAACCACCCTCCAAGCAGATCCTCATGTGAATCCTGCTGGCAAACTTTATTTCTTTCTTCTTTTCCCCTTCTACAATAACATGTTTCTCCAGATTAAACCACCTAGTGTTCACAGGGTTATGGTCCAACCTTCTGTCTACATGATGCATTGGAATTGCGCATCTCCCCAACACTTCATCCTTGTTGGGCGCGATTCTATCCTCCACACTCAAAATCAAGGCCTCCTCAAAAGGTTCTGATGCCACAAACATAAGGTCCTCATTCCACATAGGATTAATACTCCTGCTAGGAGAAACTCTTGTTCTCAGGACTTGATTTCCCAGGATAGCTTTAACATATACTTCTGGATACCTGCCTTTATCACTCGGTACCAGGTCCTGTGCTTCAATCACATTGACCCTCAAATACCATAATTTCGGGGAGAGGTATACCTTGGACCGAATATTAGCAAGACTATCTGCTCCACTAACAGTAGCAGCATCTGAATGCCATGCTTCTGGAAAAGCTTCATCTGCCTGTGTTCCCATCCATACCGCTAGCATCAATTCACCCTTAAATTTATCTCCTTTCCTATCCTCCAACCGATACCACTGTGGTGCCAGAGGACTATCAGGAGGAACACGCTTTGGTATCTCATTCATATCAAATAAAACCCGGCCAATGAAATCATCCTTCACAAGATCCTTATCCTTAACAGTAACCTCAAGCATCGACGCCTGAATCCGCTCCTTTGAAAATGCAAACACCTGGTTCCACTCCGGGTTCGTCTTCTTCTCAAAATGCCGAGTAGTGCCCTTATAGTTTCCAAGTTTAACTTCCACGTAAGGATCACAACTACCTGTAACATCCTTCGCAGGCAAGTCCTTGGCCTTAACGACCCGGACATAAAGATACTGCATCTGCTCCACAAGATCATAGGTGCTCGTAAGCTTGTCGCCAGTGATCTTTCCTCCTCCAAGATGGGGATTGGTCTCTTTCAATAGAAAATCATCCTGCGGTGGCTTCTGCATCATGTTGGCTCAAACGGGAGACACCCGAAAAAACAACCCCAATAGTCCTTTTCAAGTTGAAGTTGAAGAGCTTGTCTTCTAAGGAACCAAAATCAAAACAGGCTTTGAATTCAAAGTCCTTCAATTCGAAAACCCTGGAATATAGGAATAAAAAATCCCAACCAGCCGTTACTAATTACCAAACTAAGAGTAATTTAAATAGTCAAGGAGACTTCATAATAGGAAAGAAACCAAAAATCCAAACATTCAAAGAACCAGCAATAACCTTAACAGATAAATATGAAACAGAATACCAAAAGAAAATTGAAACACGGAACTCAAAACGACATATTTCATAAGTATAAAGAAAAACTACACGAAATGATCTTTAATATTTCATCGGATCCTTTAAATGACTGTTGCTTACAAAAAAATCCTTAAATCTTCAGATCTGAAACCGAACACTGTAAAAAAAAATAAAAAAACAGACACAGCAAAATTATAAGTCAAAACATCAAATGATATATTGATTCAAATTAAAAAAAAAAAAAAAACAAATGCTCACAAACTGCACCGTAAACTTTCTTTTTCCGCTTGGTTGCTCAGAAAATGTAGAAATATCCAAGAAAATAAACCGTTTACTATCACTGATTTAAAAAAAAAAATTCATTTTCATCAACTTAATAGAAAAGCACACTCAAAAACTCTTGTTTGGTTTCTCAAAAGGTTACAAGAAGAAGATGGGTTCTAACACAGCTTGCATAGAGTTAAGATTTTTCGGGCTGTCCTTCACTTTTTTATCTCATTTCCACAGAAAATAAAAGTACTGAATAAGCAAAAAAGGTCACGGAAAATTTAAAAAAAAAAAAAAAACAGTAACGTCACAACTTTGAAAAGCAGGCTAACAACATAAACCAGAGAAAAATAAAATAAAAAAATTGTATGAAACTAAAATGCGAAAAAAAGGATTGCTCCTAGCATACCTCGAAAAACACGAGGAAGAAGATCTAGAAAAAGAACCCTAGCGCTCCTTCATCTACATAAACAGGGAAGAGATAAGAATGAAGAAGGGAAGGGAAGGGAAGGGAAGGGAACAGAAGAGATGAGAAGAGAAGAGAAGATAACTCTAGAGAGAGGGGACGAGTCGCAATAGTGCTTTTGCCTTTTGTTTTATTTTATTTTAGTTTTAGTTTTAGTTTTAGTTTTAGCAGGAGTGTTTGTTTTTCTCTTTAATGAATCTGTGAGAATACACACAGAACATACTCTCTCTCTCTCTCTCTCACTTTTGCCCTCTCTCTGTTGCTTTGTCTCTGTTTGCGGACGACAGAGAAGGGGAGCGTGTAAATAACTGCGGTAGGGGCTCGCGCGTGTAGTGACCGTTCGTCTTAGGAGCGTTGTGGTGTGTGTTTTTTTCCGGTGGGTGAATCTGATAGTAGCGGCAAGGAAACTTTGGTAGGCAAAGAGTCTTTTCTGTTTTGTCATTGGATTCTTTTCACGTTGGTTGAGGTGGTGAAAATGATATTTCGGAAGGGTGCGGTTTTATTTTGATATTTTTAGTGTTAGTTAGTTAAGCATGGATTAGAGTTAGGATTACAAGTGATTGCGTGGACTTGGGCCATATTTTAATTGGGTTTGCTGTTGGTTTTTTAACTTGTACAAGGAGGTTCGGCTCGGTGATAAAAAATTAAAAAAAACAATTTTAAGAGTTTAAGTGTTAGAAAACGACAATGGATCTAGTTCTCTTACGATTTGACAAAAAAATCCAAGTCAAATGATTTTTGACTCGATTTTTTAAGATAATGATAGGTGTGGGTTTTATAATGGTATAGCAATAGTACTAGATTGTTGTCCTGGTACTACGTTGTCGTTTTTCAATGTAAGAAAAAATCGAGATTATTAAAAATATATGTGTAGCCTGAATTTATCTTATTTATCAAAACAATTAGAGTGTTCATTGCTAAACAACAGGTTAAATTCAAAAACTCAAATTGTTTAATAAAATTCCAAGTTGTTATTTATATTAGTTTTTAATATTAAATGTGAAATACGGTGTTCTAATCATCATGAAAAAAAAAGGTCACTTCAAAAGTTAACTTGCGTCTGAAGTAACGTACAGACATCCCCGACGTGTGTTCTAAGGTCAAGTACAGCATTGTAATTTCGAAGAATGTCCAGGGGTTACGTGTCCTTCATTGAGGTAGGTTTCATCGTAACTCCAGTGTTTGGCTTGTGCTTTTTATCCACAGGTGTCTTTCATGCTCACCAGGAGAGAGATTCCATTGCTCGGAGGATCACCGCAGCCAGCACTACAAGCAAGAGCATCTCTCTAAAATGTCCATTTGTCACAGGAGATGATGGTCCAAAGAGTATAGTTGGCTTTGCAAGAACGAAAGACAAATTAAAGCTTCCCTACAGTGGAGCCATGGTTTTGGAGGTTTGCCTGGTGTGTTTTCTTAGATCTGTGAGCTAGGTATTTTATACTGCTGAGAGGACATTGTTAGTTCGGCTGGTTTCTTGGCAGGATCCATTTGCACCCAATAAAATCTAATAAATTATTCAATTTCAAATGGGTCAAATTTGGAGTCTAACTTTTTTAGTTGAGGGATCAATGACTAGAAGTTTAGAAAAGGTTTGATACATTTAACTTCTTTTTTTTAAAAAAAAAAAAAAAAGAAGCTTTGTATGTTGGGGGTAAATGTGCCATTAAATATTAGCTTAAGCTCTCTTTATTTGTGTGAGAAAGGAATTTTTTTTCAATGTGCATTAAATATAAAAAATTAAGGTTAGTTTTTATATGACAGCACAATCAAATATAAAATAAGAAATTAATAATTATTTTTTTGATGACTCTTTTCTTAAAATGAATTTGTTTTTTTAGCAAATAAATCAAGCTTTCCATTATGATTTATGTAATTTTTTTGTTATGCTATTCTTTTCTAATAAAAACATTGATTGTTGAGTTAGGTTAAGTTGTGAAAGATATTGTATGAGTTTGTGATTGTAATCACGGTGTATGATATTTTTTTTAAATAATTTTTTATTTTTATTTTTTATATTAGCATATTATAACCACCTAAAAATTATAAAAAAAATATCAATTTAATATTTTTTAAAATAAAAAATATCTTTTAAAAACAGCTAAAAATAAAATACAGGAGCATTTCCAAACACCCATGAAATTATCATAATATTTTTATCTGTGTTCGTATGCACAGACAATCTTTATGATGGAATTGATCAAAGATGAGGCGGTGAAAGACATGCATATACAATTGAACATTAATAATGATATTTTATAGGACCAAAGAGATAACTAAATTAAGTTTTAATGTATGAAAATAAACCAGAATCAAGATAATTTTTTACGAGCTCTAAAAAAATCTCCCAAAACTCCAGGAAAGAAAAATCATTAAAACTTATTAAAAAACAAGAAAACATTGATGGTAATGATAATTATTTTTTAAAATATTTTTTGTTTGAAAATATATTAAAATACTATTTTTTTAAAAAATATTTAATTTTGAAATCAAAACAAACTAAAAACATAAAAAATAACTGGAAGCAATGAAAAAATAAAAAAATAAATTTATTTTAAAATACAAAATTAAACAGGCTATTAAAAAAAATATTAACAATATTACAGGAGTAAAATTTTGTACACGGAGGGAAAAAAATCACAAACCCAGTCGTCCGCTTATTCTCTGATACACCCGGCACCAAAAACTTCAAAATGCAGTGAAATAGATGGAGACTTGCATGGAAAGTGGCGTTAAAAATACTCGACGATGATGCTCTTTTCATGATTTACCCATAGAAACCACCATATTTTGTCAGGACGAAGGCAGATACAAAGGCGTGGTGGGTTCAGCAAGCAATCAACTGCATTCGATCCTCTTCTCTAAATTATTCCATCGATCTCTCTCCCTGTCAATAACTGGATATAATTATCTATTAAATAGTTCAGTGAAAAAAATTTAAAATTAAAAAAATTTATTTTCTTTGTAATTTTAAATTTTAATTTTGTAGTTGGTAATATGATAATTACTGGAAGTTTATATGATTATTAACTTGCTCATAGAATTAGTCGAGATATGCAGAAACTGGATTGAATATTTATGTTAATAAAAAAAAAAATTTGAATACATGTGTTCCAGAGTCTTTTTCATGAGTTTTTTTTTTTTTTTCATGTTAATTTGATATCAAATAGTGACCTTATCAAGTAGTTGACCTATATCTGCCGGTCATCGGTCATCGGTCGATTGCTGAGATGTTGCCTGGTCACTGCTGGCCATGGTCATTTTATAATTTTATAGTGCTCGCAAGCCCACACATGCATTGTCATTTATGAGTTTTATGTTGTTTCCATCAATTTTTCTCATCATGATCATGTAAATGGTGGGGAAAGACATGGATGATTTTCCCATCACTAAAATGGTGTGTCATATTTCCATAACATAAAATCTTTGTTGATTTACATTTTGATTCTTAATTTTTTAATTAATTTTACTCTGGTCCGTATACTTTAGTTATTTTAAAAAAAAGTCTTAATTGATTTTTTTCTCGCAATATTTTACAGCAAATACAATTTAGCTCTTGAAATTATTTCTCAATCAAGTTCTTACATGTTAAATTATAAACCTTGTCAAAAAATTAATTATAGATATATAATATTATAGAAAATAAAAATTCAATAAAATTACAATAATATCAATCATAATAAAATAAATAAATCAAATGCAGTCAAACAAGATTTAATAGAAAGTCTTGAGACTGATATATTAATTTGAGATATAATTCATTCCTATAATATTATATATTCTTATGATTTTTTTTATTTTTTGTCTCTATTTTTTTAGGTTAATAGAAGGGAAATAATTTTTTAAAAGAAATAAGATAAAAATCTCATAATAGATATATCACATTTTATATTTTTAAGAAATATAAAACATGGGGACCA
>Ga0325404_1007493_pt1 | contig 11357 bp, 10 predicted proteins | sample PopdelMetagenome_18_FD_205664 | JGI IMG/M metagenome (GOLD analysis project Ga0325404, IMG submission 205664) | Populus deltoides microbial communities from Bellville, Georgia, United States - Xylem-Control-R1 | ecosystem: Host-associated > Plants > Phyllosphere > Stem > Wood/Secondary xylem... | reverse complement strand
GTAAACAGAGCAGTAGGAAGTGGCTTAGTAAAGACATCTACAAGTTGATTCTGAGAGGAAATAAAATGACTCTGAATCTCCTTCTTCGCAACTCTATCTCGGACAAAATGATAATCAACCTTAATATATTTTATGCGAGCATGAAAAACAGGATTCACAGACAAATAAGTAGCACCAAGGTTATCACACCAAATGATAGGAGCAGAAATAGACGAAATCTAAAGATTTGTTAATAAATATTGAAGCCAGATAACCTTGGCAGTGCCATCAGCTAAGGCTTTGTACTCAGCTTTAGTAGAAGAGTGAGCAACTGTACGTTGCTTACCTGATTTCCATGAAATTGACGTCTGATCAAAGAACACAAGATAACCACCCGTAGATTTTCTATCATCAATACTACCTGCCCAATCTACATCTGTAAAGCCATGTAAGACAAAGGAAGTACTATGAGTAATATGGAGGCCATGTGTTGTCATACCCTTAAGATAACACAAAATACGTTTAATGGCAGCCCAATGAGAATTTGTAAGAGCATGCATAAACTGACAGACTCTGTTAACAACAAAGCAAATATCTAGTCTTGTAAAAGTGAGATATTAAAGAGCACCCATAATTTGACGAAAGCATGTAACATTAGAAAACAAAGGATCTGGTAGTATGATAGCTTTGAATGTCGAGATAGGAGTATTAACAGGTTTGCAAAATAACATACCAGCTCGAGTGAGGATGTCAAGTGTATATCTATGTTGTCGGAGCGTAAGATCCATACCAGTAGGCGTAACCTCAATAGCCAAAAAATAATGAACAGTACCCTAGTTGTGAAGCTTAAATTTTGAGCTTAGTAACCGTATGAGGCGTTGAAGTAGAAGAGAGTTGCTACCCGTAAGCAGAATATCATCAACATAGACTAGAAGATAACAAATATCAGCACCAATAGAGAAAATAAATAATGAGGCATCCACCTTAGAGGCATGAAGATCAATAAATAGCAGAAAGTCATTCAGATGTGTACCAAGCTCGCGAAGCTTATTTTAAACCATATAAAGATATATGTAATCGACACACATGAGAGGGGAAAATAGAGTCAACAAAACCTGGAGATTATTTCATGTAAACCTCCTTATCAAGAACGCCATTAAGAAAGGCATTATGGATATCAAATTGATGAATTTTCCAATTAAATGAAACAACAATGGAGAAGACTAATCTGATGGTCGACTATTAGATAACAAGACTAAAGGTTTTAGAGTAATCAATACCTTCTTGTTGAGTGAAACCTCTAGCAACTAGACGCGCCTTATACCTCTCAATGTTGCCATCAGATTGGTGTTTAATCCTGTACACCCATTCATCAAAGGGTGAAATGGCACAAGGTCCAAGTTTTGTTGGCGTATAAGGCCTGAATTTCCTCGCGTATAGCACGATGCCATGCCTCATACCTGTTAGCATCATTAAAAGCAAGTGGCTTATGAGTAGGAAGAGAAACTACCCGAGTGAAGGAGGCAACAAAGGCGGTGAGAGTTGTTGTGGACAGTGTTGTCTTGGGCTATCTAGGACGAAGAACCATGGCATGTTGGTGAGTAGATGGGTGTGGAGAAGAAGAACCTGTACTTGGAAGTTGCTGGAGAGGATATGAGAAGAGGTCTATATAGAGCTGCAGGTCGGCTGGAGAGTCAGTGGAGGGACTAGTCTAAGCAGCAAACACCGGCAAATCTATTGCAGAACTGGGCTGTTTTGCAGCGGCAGACCTGAAGGTAAGAGCATTTGGCGATGGAGAACCTGTTCCTGCATAATGATCATTTGAAAAACAAGCAGTTGGTGACAGTATGGCAGGGCTGGATGGGGATGAAGTGGATGTAGAATTAGTGGGCAAGTGGGGGGTTTGTTGGGGTGCGTAGAGGGTAGAACATGGGTGTTGTTTGGGTTGGTTGGTAAAGTGGTAGGTTGAAGAGTTGGGGAGGATTCAAGGGTGGAAGGTGTGTAGGCTATGGGGAGGGTACTGGTGAATGTGTTAGTTGTTCAGAATTCACAAAAGAAAAAATATTTTCATAAAAACAAACATGATGGGAGACATAAATATGATGAGATGCTATATCAAGACAATGATAACCAAGATGAGATGAGCTATATCCTAAGAACACACATGGAGAATAACAAAAATCCAATTTGTGAGCATGGTATGGACGCAGAAAGGGAAAACAAAGACACCTAAAAGTACGTCGAAAATTCTAATCAAGAGTACGATGAAACAGAAACTCAAACAGAGATTTATTTTAGAGAACAAAAGTAGGCATGCGATTAATAAGATATACCGAGGATTCAAAAGCATAGTTAAAAAATTGCAATGGTGCACTACATTGGCCTAAAAGGGTTAGGCCAGTTTTGACAATATGTCAATGATGATGCTCAACGATGCCATTTTGTTCATGAGTATGAGAAAAAATTAACCGATGATGAATACCAATGGTCTAAAATAATTTATTTAACTTACAATATTCACCGCCCCAACTAATCTGAACATATTTAATTTTAAGTGAAAACTGACGCTCAAAAAGTGTTTGGAAACATTGAAAAATTGAAAGCACATCAGATTTGGCAACAAGCGGATAATACCATATATGTTTGGTATGCGCATCAACAAATATAACAAAGTAACGGAAGCCATCAGAAGAAAACATAGGGGCTGGACCCCAAACATCACTAAATATTAAATCAAGTGGCGTAGTAGTTTTGTGACCCGTAGGTATCATCGACAAACACGACGACTTGCCTAAATGACAAGCTTGACACTGAGCAAGAGAACTTTTAGAAGTACATATGATTTTATTGCCGAAAATTAACAAATTGAAAATGCAAGGGGTTGGATGACCCAAATGACAATGCCATAAGTTGACAATTGTGGAGATGCAAGGAGACTAAAAAGCTTGAGGAATTGATGTGGTAGAAGACTTAGAGAGGACATAAAGACCATAATTAATTTGACCAGAAAGGAGAACTTCCTTGATGATGAGATCCTTGACATAAAACATAGAAGATTGAAATTCAATATATACATTATTATCATGATAGAATTTCTGAACAAATAACAGTTTGGTAATATGAGGCACATGGAGAACATTAGATAATGTAAAAATGCGTTTTGGGGAATGTAACGTAGTATGTCTAATGTGTGATATGTCAAGGCCCTTACCATCACCAACATGCAAACGATCATTACCAAGATAGGGTGCAGAATCGGTCAGAGTTGCAAGATCAGGTGTGACCTGTTGATTCGCGCTGGTGTCGGGGAACCAAGTTGCAGCAGAAACATTCCCAATAGCAAGGTGAGTAGAGGGCTGCTCGGTGCGAAACTGGGGATAATTGGGAGCTGTGTGACAGAAACTGAAGCACAATTAGCAGCAAACATGCTGCTATCCAGAGCACCGGCCAGCCCCTGAGTTGCGCCTGGTCTGCTGCTAATTGTTTGACTGCTAGTCTGCTGTAGATTGGCCCCTGTTCTGGTGAGTGTAGTGCTTGAAGTTGGAGTTGTGATGAGACATAACAAGATGAGTAGAGGATTGTGGTTTTGGTAGCAGTGGTGGCTGTAGCAGTAGAGAGGTAGTGGCGTCCATGGACTGAAGAGAATTCTTGTGCAGAAATTCACGGGTAAGAAGATGGCTGTGTACATCAACATACGAAAACAGTTCTGTCTTGGTTATAAGACTCGTTACCAAGTCTTTGAACTCACCACGAAGGCCATAAAACATATAGAGATTAAAGTCTTGAAGGGACATGGGGCGACCAACAACAACCAATTCGTCAAATAACGATTTGGCTTGCTGCATGTAGATACTTACCGATGAGTCACCTTGCTGAAGAGCTTGGAAGGAACCATGAAGTTGCATGATGTGATAATTAGACGAAGACATAAGGGCTTTCTCAAAAGTTTGTCAAACAGAGTGTGAGGTATGACAATCTACCACGAGATGCAACACATCTACGGAGAAAGAGGAGAGTAATGCACTCAAAATAAGTTGATTCTGTTGCTTCCAATGAAGAAAATAAGGGTTGATTGTAGAGGAAGAACCAACATAACTGTCAGAAACATGAGACGGAGGTCACGACATTGAGCCGTCAACGAAGTGAAAAACACCTTGACCAAGGAGATAGGGCTTCCTTTGCATTCACCAATAGAGATAATTTGTGTTTGTAAGTTTCAATGAAACAACTTGGTGAGTGTTTGTTAAAGCATGACTCTGATATCAAGTTGAGAATAATTAGGAGGCTTGACCTATTTGTTAGCTAACCTTTTCTATATATATGTGTAGGGTAATATACAATAGTAATGGTGGAGATTACAACATAAGAGTATGCCTATAATGTTTCCTATATAGGTACATTATATAATACACACACTCAATTCACCGTGGATTGTTATTATAAATTTAGTCAATGAATTGCTCTAAGTGAGGGAGATTTTAGGTGAACCACACCAAACCATTAATTGGATCAGAATCAAACTGGTTATCAACAGAACTTGTTTCATGGTTGGATTTATTGGAGTAAGGTCTTGACTAAACTCTTGAAGAACTAGCTAAGTTTAAAGCTTTTGTCTGAGTTGTATACAAGCCAATAATCTATGCTATGTTGCGGTGGGATTCCAAGTTAAGAGAATAATATATTAATATTGTCAATTCATTTTGTTACATCATAAATTTTTTTTTAATTGCAATCCGGAAGTTGATGGGTGCATTTAATTAAATATAATGAGAATTAAAGGAACTAATAAACCATAAAAAATGTAAACAACAACTAAGGAATAAAGCAGATCTTGTGCAATAAAATTGAATTTTCAAATCACTATTGAGAACAATACCTGATGTTTTGAAATAAATCTATAATTCTTTTTTATTAAGGCGCCATAAACATTTTTTTTAAAATTTGACGACCGACACATCGCTCGCCTCGACAGAGGACACTACATTCATAATCCTTTTCATTATAAAAGACCAAGAATATAATGAATTATAGACAATTCATACGACATTATCTCTAAGAAAATAATGAGTTATAGACAATTGATACATCACCAGAGTTAAGAAAATATGACATCATCAACTATACATAGTAAAAAAATAAATTAAAAACATTGTTAAAGTATTATATTTTTATTTGCAATTAATAAAAATTAATAATTAGAATAAATATAGAACAAAGGACATCAAGTTTATAGTGATTAGTTTATAAAGAATTGAAACCATAAAGAGAACAAAATTTTGAACCTAAAATAATGCTCTCCCTCTCCCTTGTCCCCCACTAACCCTACCCCAACCAAAGCTCACTTCCCCATAAAATCTGCGCTGCCACCTCTATTTTGCCTGGATGAACCCACATAATCACCAATAAAAACACTAACACCGAGCCCTACCCTCAAAGGACTAATCTAGGGAGAGCATACCCAAACAACCACATTTATCCAAAATATACATGCCCCACCATCATGCTCCCAACCCATCTCTCTACATCAAACCATATCTCCCTCTCATAAAAACCTTGTGCTGCCCACTTAGGGGTTTCCACACAAAACTATCGAATGTTTTCCCTCATGGCTCACTTTCACAGAGCTTAGAAAGGAATTTCAAAGACATGAAACAATCACAGGGCTTTTTGTCTCAGAAAAGCTAAACAAATCTGGGAAAAGGTTTGGTTTCGTATCTCTCTACGACCCTGATGCAGAGATCACATATAAGCTTAACAAGATATGGTTCTCTTCCTACAAGCTCCGTGTTAACATTGCGAAGTATCAAAGGCAGGTCGTAAAGCAAAAGTAATTACATGTGTCAACTATTTTACCTTAAATGAGAGTTTCGATAAAGCAAAGGGATGAGCGTTCCTATTTGGTCTCCTCATTGTTGCTCGGAATATGGAATGCATCAAATGGCTAATGGGGGAAGAATGCAAGATCCTTGGATATGACTTAACTTCCATTAATAAAGGTGTTATATTGGGGATTACAATCTTGGTAGGCAAATCACCATCTGCTTCTCTTAATGGAACAATAAATCTCACGATTGATAAGGAAAAAGTGGTAATCCTTATCTCTAAGATTAAACATGAGGCCTATATAGATTTGGCTTCGATTATCTACTCCCTTGGGTATACTCTAGAGTCTGATTCAGATTTGAACTGTAATTCATCACCGAGTGAATCCGAGATAGTGGTTATAAAAGAGAAACAAGATATGTTTGCAAACAAGAACTTTACTTTTACAGACCTTGATTATGAAATTGAAGTGATTATGAAGCAGAGTTTTAGCAGATGTTAGACAGTGAAAGAAGGGTACGCGTATGGTTATGAAGCTCAAGTTTACTTCCCGGAAATCCTAGACTGTTACACGCATAAAGACTCGACTACAAACGGGAAAGGGCTGATATCTAGCCCAATGACTCCAGTCTCTAATATTCCATGAAATGATAAGAAAAATGGGATATATAACATGACTGTCATTGATGAAGATCAACAGAGTTGGCTTAAAACGAACCTAGTCCACAACATGACCCCTAGGAACGGTAAACAAATTGGTGCCATTAAAGGTCATAAGGGTCAAATGATGGCAGCCACTTCAATTGATTCAAATAACAGTGCTAAAAATGAAGAATCAATTGATTCCTACATCAGAGCAGTTAACCAAAGATTACAACTTTCTCAGCCCCTATCAGACTTCCCTACAGCTTGTGATGAGATTGGAGCTATGAAAGTAATTGGTAAACAATTAGGTATCGACTTTGAAACAAATAGAGAGAATACTGAAGTCATAATCCAAAACGCCATTGATGTTGAAAAGGAACATTGGGACAGGTATGTCTAGTAGGCATCTATGTCTCTATGCATGGTTTTATGCTACTTTTTTATGATTCTTAGCTGGAATGTGTGTGGTTTGGGATCTAGTTATAAAAGAAAGGCCATTAGCAAGTATATTAAGGATTTTAATTTCATTGTATGTTTCATTATTGAATCTAAACTTTCATGTTCAGAATCTATAGTCTCTAGTTTATGGCATGGTCAGAATATTAAATGGTTTTGCATAGAGGCTTTGGGTAGATCAGGTGGGTTGATAACCATGTAGGATGATGATCTTTTCAGGGTGGATTCGGTTGAATTTGTTGGGAGCTGGATTAGCTTATTTGACTCCTTTGTTGATGATACTTTTAATTGTGTAATCACTAGGTTTTATAGAGCAGGCTCTAGAACTGAAAGAGCAGTCTCTTGGATGAAGCTTACTGAACTTAGACATGCCTTTCTGGATCATCCTTGTTTTTTAATGGGTGATTTTAATGAGACGCTATCTAATGCAGATAGAAGCAGTCGTTTGTTAGATAGGAGAGGGGCTTCAGAGTTTGAAGCCTTCATTGATGGTTGTGATTTGGTTGAATATCCGCTGGTGAATCATAGGTTCACCTGGTTTAGAGGTGGCTTTATGAGCAGGTTGGATAGAGCTTTTGCTCACACATAATGCCTGTCTCATTTTAGCTCTTTAAAATTGATATGTTTGGATCATGGTCTCTCGGATCACTGCCCGCTGCTTGTTGGGAAAGAACAAATGCACTGGGGATGGAAACCTTTCAAATGTCTAGACTGCTGGCTCATGGCCCCTTCATTCTATAACACCCTCAAGGTCTTCTGGGAGAATATTATGCGTGATATCCTTGGCAACTTCCAGGTGATTAGAAGAATCAATGCTCTGAGACTAAAGTTAGGCCAGTGGAATAAAACTGAGTTTGGGAATCAGGATTAGGCTCTGTAAAATCTACAGTCTTCTTTTCAGAACCTCGAGGATCAAGTTGAAAGCGGTGGGCTGTCTGACTCTGAAAGAAAAAGGCTATTTGAGTTGAAGGGTAAACAATAGAAACTCTGCAGATATGTAGAATCTATATGGAGACAAAAGGCTAGACAATCTTGCCTCAAGTTGGGGGACAGAAACACTCGCTTCTTCCACATCTTAGGAAAAGTCAAGGGATGTAAAAACTATATTCATCATATTATATATAATGGGAATAACCTCTCGAGTCCAGCTAAAATCAAAGAAGGAGCCAAAGCATATTTCTCAAACATTTACTCTAATCCCCTGATTTCTTGACCCACGATGGGTAATGTAGGCTTTATGAAGCTTAGTGAGAACCATGCTACATGGCTTGAAAGAGATGTTACCATAGAAGAGGTTCACTTGGCCATCTTCAGCAGTGAAGGCTCCAAGGCCCTAAGCCCTGACGGTTTCAACTTCAAGTTTTATAAGAAGTTTTGGGAGTTAATGAAACATGATTTATTCACAATGGTTCTTGAATTCTTCAAGAGAGGTAAACTTCTTAAAGGTATTAACACCAGCTATATTGCTTTAATTCCAAAAGTTGCTGGCAGCTCCTCCTTTAATGATTATAGACCTGTTAGCTTATTAAATGGGTTATATAAGATTGTTGGCAGGAACATCCTGAACTCGGTTCTTATTGCCAATAAAATGCTAGATTCTATGAAATCTCGGAGCTGTTAAGGTTTCTTTCTTAAACTTGATTTTAGAAAAGCTTTCGACATTGTGTCCTGGTCTTACCTTAATGATGTTATGGGCCACATGAAATTTGGTGCTCGATGGAGAAAATGGATTATGGCATGTGGGCCACATAAAATTTGGTGCTCGATGGAGAAAATGGATTATGGCATGTGTCTCGACCACAAGACTTTAATTTTTAATCAATGGTTCCGCCACTCCTGAGTTCGTAGCTTCTTGTGGTCTTTGACAGGGGGACCTCTTCTCCCATTTTCTTTTTTGTTTGGCTGCTGAAGGTATCTCTGTTTTTATCAGTCGGAGCCTGAAAATTGGTGCACTGTATGGGATGACACACTTTTCTTCACCAAATAATCTTTAATGCCTGTTAAATGTCAAGAGAATGTTAAGATGGTTCAGTTTGTGCTCGTGGCTCAATGTCAACTTCCATAAGAGCAGTCTGGTGGGTGTGAATGTTGATGAGATATATGCTGAAGGGATTTCTGGTGCTCTCAGATGCATATGTGATACTCTTCCAATCAAATACTTGGGACTCTCTTTAGGTGCTAATCCAAATAGGATCTCCATATGGAAACCTGTTCTCTCACAAATTCGAGGGAGACTCAACTCTTGGAAGGGGCGGCTATTATCAATGGCAGGGAGAGCAATTCTGATCAAAAGTGTAATCTCTACCATACCTCTCTATTACATGTCCATCTCCTGCATCCCAAAGGCAGTGGCCCGTAAGATCACAGCTATGCAGTCTCTGTTTTTATGGGATGGGAGTATTGATAACAGATTAGCATGAGAAATAGTGGTGAAAGAAAAAGACGGGCGATTTTGGTGTTGGGACTATATTAGCAAAAAATAAAGCTCTCCTCTTCAAGTGGATTTGGAAATTGGGAAGCAATGACAAAGCTAGTTAGGCAGGTTTCATTAAGGAAAAATGCAGACCAAAGTTCATAAATGGGGTGCCCCAATTCGGGAAAAAATTCTCAAGGATTTGGTGAGGTATCTACTCTACCATTACTAGTAAGGATCTTGATAGCACTCTTTTTCATGCTAGCTGTAAACTTAAAATGGGTAATGGTAACCATGTAAACTTTTGGTCAGATACTTGGTTGTCTGGCTTCTGTTTAGCCAACTCTTATCTTGCTCTCTTCCGCCTGTCCTCCTCCAAAGCAGGGATTGTTAGCTAGATGGGTACTGGATAGACGATACTTGGTATTGGAATCTGAAATGGATAAGACCCCTTAGTACTAGTGAGAATCTATTGTTTCAAAGGCTATTGTCTGATCTTAATCTTATAGTTATTCATCGATCGAAAGAAGACAAATTGATTTCAGAATGAGAGAAGGATGGAGGCTATACTATAAACTCTTGTATGCTTGCCCTTGAAAGGATCAATTCTGCTGGAATTAAAACTTATGTTACAGATGTCTGGAAATCTATTTGCCCTCTAAAAACAGAAATGACTTTATGGTTGGCCTTAAATGAAGGCCTTTGCACAAGAGCCTTCCTGGTTAAGAGACACATCTTGAGCCCTCAAGATGATTGTTTCCCTTTCTATGAGCATCATTCTAAAATTGTCTCCCACATCTTCATGCATTGCCCAGTGGTCTGAAAACTATGGAATAAAATTGTAGCTTGGAGAGGTCTGAGCTGGGTAATGCCATATGCCCTTGACAACCTTCAATGTCAATGGCTAGGTTTTTTGCAGGAAAATCATTGTAAGTTTGAAACATCTGTTTAGGGGGGCTTTATATTTAGTATTGTCTGGACTATATGGAATGCTAGGAACATTTTGATATTTGAGGAAAAGCAGCCAATCTGGGAAGATGTCCTATGACATTTGTTATACTTTGCAGCTGGTTGGACTAGAAATCTGAATTCTTCATTTTGGTATACAGGTGCTGATTTGTATAGGAATCACGAATGTATTTCAGCTTGGTCTACTTAAGTTATGATTTCGTTGGTTTTTTATGTTGTTGCTCCATTAATAGTGCTACTTGTTTCCTTATTTTTCTTCCTTGTAATTAGGTTGATGTCTAGGCTACAACCTATATAGCTAAAGCTCTGCTCTCTGTTCAGGTTTTCTCTTTTTATTCTATATGTATTCTTGATTTCACCAAAAAAAAGAGAATTGAAACCATAATTTATTATAATCATCTTAATATTTTTTGTTCTTAATTATTTAATTATAAAATATTATTCTTATTTCATTGAAATTAAAATTTATGAAGAAAAAGTTGTACATGTTAACTAGAATTTCTTTTAATTAAATTTATACTAAAATTTAAATTTATGACCTTAACTAAATATAAAAAAGTAGAAAATACAATATTGATGCTTTAAATTTCTAAAAAGTGATTGCATTTAAAATAAAATAATGAATTATTCATCATTTTATATTCTTTTTTTTTCATTTAGAGAACAATGAAAAACTTATAAGGAAAAATTGTAAACGAGAACATCTAAAATTAGAAAATTTAAAAACAAGTTTTTGAATTCTCTAAGTAGAGAAATATTATATTTGAATAATAAAATAAAATCACTCTGATTTTGAACAACCTCAAAATTTCTCTCTATTTGTTTTCATAAGAAAAAAACATTAATTTCTGAAAAAAACATATGAAACGACATGAGAATAAATAGCAATAATAACGATAAAGAAACAGCCTTAACAACAAAGAAAGAGACTTAATGATAATAACCTTTTTTATTAACCTATATCAACTTCATTAAATACAAATTAAAGACGTATTTACGAACAAAGTAATCACTGACCAAGCATTTGGAAGCCTTTTACTTATAAATTAACTAGCAAGTCGTGTCCTTCAAT
>Ga0325404_1007488_pt1 | contig 11361 bp, 10 predicted proteins | sample PopdelMetagenome_18_FD_205664 | JGI IMG/M metagenome (GOLD analysis project Ga0325404, IMG submission 205664) | Populus deltoides microbial communities from Bellville, Georgia, United States - Xylem-Control-R1 | ecosystem: Host-associated > Plants > Phyllosphere > Stem > Wood/Secondary xylem... | reverse complement strand
ACCAATTTTTATTTTTTAATATTTATGATGATCAATTAATTTATTTTGATAAATTAGTTCATTTTTAAATCATTATTTCAAATATTTCTTTACAGGTAAGTTATTTAATTTTTTTAATGCAGTCATATGGTTTTTATCCGTCCCGCAACGAATCTCAGTAACAAAACCTAGTTTTATCTAATAAACAAACTAAAACATTCAAAATATTAGTGTGTGTGAACATTTTGCTAGCGTTCACAGGGTACAACAAGTTCTCTCAAAATATAAACAAACAAGAAAAGGTTAATCATCATGTCATGAGCTTAATACTAACCACCTAACCTAGAAATGGCCAAGGATGAATCAGACCGTCAATACTACTACTGTGATCCCTGGATGAGCTAAATAAGTGGATCATCTCTCTTAAATTCTGACATGAACTATTGACTATTGAGGTGGTTGGTGATTAATAATTGGCAGTTAAGCTTTAAAAGAACACCTCAAACTAAAATCATGGTACATTACATTATTTCTGACACGATATCATAGTACAGTACTACACTTGGAGCACAGAAGAAATGACAACAAAAGTAGCTTTTCTTTCTTCCTTTGCGGTATTCTAACGTTAATATATATCATCCAAAAATGGACAAACCACAAGTGCAAAACTAACATGTCCGAATTCGTCGAGCTTTCACTCCTTTTGTTGATAAGGAAGTTGGTTGTGCAATTTAAGCTTTTTTGTTAAGAACCAGTGCTTGCTGTCTCTTGATAGGCCAATGAAACAAAGAAAAGGCCTATTGAAAGAGACTCTAGGGCTATAACCCCAAGAGATTAACTAACCAAGCTTAAGTTTCTTGTTTTTGATCCTTCACTGTGGTTGACATTCCCTTGGAACAGATAAAAAATGAGTGTGTTGGTTTTGTAAGCATTTATCATCAACAATTACACACATTGTATCAGCATAAAGTTCAGCTGTACCGAGATTAGAGCAAGAGAGCTTCACACATTGAAGGGCCATGTTGAGTCGGTGGTTAAGATGAAGGGGCTTGATATTGAGACCATCCAACAACACTACAGTCTAAAGATATTAAAGGGTTTCCAATTAGAATCATATGTAAGTAAGATGGAGACAGAGTTGAGAGAAAACAGACAGAACAATGAAGCTGACTTGAAGCTGCTTTTTCTGTTTTGTAAACAATTTTTTTTTTTTTTTTGGCTTAAATAGGAATGTCCAAAAGGATGAAATCTTATAGTTGTTTATTGACATATTTATAGCTGCTGCCTGTTGATTGTAAATTTTTCCTCATTCCAGTAATCAAAATAAGGTTAATCCATGGTATTAATCAAATTTTGTCAATTGTATAGAATATTTTTCTTATTGTCTATGCCAATGTGGTTAGCAATTTTCAATATAAAGATTGCACGAGGCATCTCTGCTACATAAAATATGCAATAAACATCTCACACCAAAGTTCCCAAACGATAACAGAACCATTATGGTTGGAGCTTTGTAGGGATTGCTATGAATTCATTGCCAAGTTGTAGAAAAAGAGTTACTGTCGCCAGCTAAATGCTAAGAACGGCAAATTTTTAGTAAGGAAAGAAGCATGTACAAGCATGCAAAATGAAAATCGATACCTAAAAGTTCTCTATCACTGTTTCCAATTTCTTCTCCATCTCTTAAAACTACACTAAACCAGCTTTGGCTTTAACTATAATGGCTGCATAACTATTCAAAAGACAGGGCATCCCTTAACCACAATTCCTGGCGCTGTTGGACATGTAGCCAAAGGACAGTGATCAAGTTCTGCACCCCACCAACTCAATTTTTTGTCTGTGTTCTGCACAGCAAAGAACAATAGAACACCCATGAAAGCTGTCCCAGCATCCAATGCCGCAGACAGAACATAATTATACTTCTGCCACCAGCGCTTGCGATATCGGAAGACAAAGTAGTTGAAGATGGTTCCAGTGATAAGCCAGCTTGCAATGTTGGTGGGAGTAGCGGGTGGCATTCCAGCAAAACCATAAGATATCACTGGAATGTTTATCAATGCAATCCATTTCTTTTCTGGGAACATTTTGCTCAGTACCCAAAAAGGCACTGGCAAGAAAGCTCCAATGAGGAACAGCCATACCAAGTTCCTGTAGAGGCCACCAGGTCCGAAGAGCCTTTTTGGTCCAATGAGGCCCCAGATTACAGAAGCATCGAAAGTAACTCGGTACTTAGGACAGGTCCAAGGACTGTTGGAATCTTGCGAATCAACATCACAGATATTTTCAATGTTCTCCAGCATCCACCACGCAACTGCAAGATTGACTGTACCGGCAACTAAAGTTCCCACAAGCTGAGGAAAACACAATTTATTTTTTTAATAATCCACACAACCAGGACAAAAAAAAAATTCAAATGCACAACTGCACAAGTTTCTGTATCACAATACCTGAGCTACATACATGCACCGTGGTGGAATTTTCATGTAGTGTCCAAGTTTAAGGTCAGATAAAAAAGAAAGAGCATGGACCGTGCTGATTCGTCCATAAATCTTGAAAAGCAGGTTTGCAATTGGTTGTCCTGGTAGGACGTATCCAATCATGAACTGTGCTATTATGTCGTAGCCAGGTTGCTGCAATGCAAACACAACATTATGACGTCAAAAGAAAAAACTTCACATTGAATTTGCCTACACATCGAAAGCAAAGTTTGCTGTGTCTAACAGGCAGAGAAGAGAGACAGAAAATTAATAAAATTGGCGATACCTGGTTGGTAGTTGCTTGAATAACCCCAATAGGAAGGGTAACAAGCCAAGCCAAGCCAAAGGCAAAGAGCATACCCCACCATGGCAGCTGCACAGTTTCTTTCCAAACAAAAGACATTAACAATGAGAGGAAAACACTCCCTGCTAACAGAATATAGAACCACCAGTCGGGAACTTCTTTGTAAGCTTTCATCAATTTTGCATGAACATCCAGTTTCACATTCTGCATTGCTTTCCTACTTTGCTTCCAAATATCCCTGGACAATGGAAACCAAATAATGCCATTTATTAAGATCCAGTAAAAAGGGCATCTACATTTATATTATCAGCGTGTGGAAGTCCATGATAGGAACCAGGCTACCTTCCATTAAACAGCGCCACATGGGTGAGAGTTGCCGTGAACCTTGCAAATCCTGATCCAATCGACAGGGCAAATAGAGGACTAAGATAAAGCTTGCTGTAGCTATCATAAGCAGGAATGTTAAGTTGAAATTCTGGGGTCAGGATCTTTGTAGTATCATATTTTTGCCCACTAGAAGTGAACAGCTGATTAGAAAATATTGGAAACTTCCGAGCATCAAAAGTGTTATACTTCCAATAACACACAGGGACTATAATGTAGATGAACATAATAAAGCCAACCGCAACATTGACAATGGAAGACCAGGGAGCAACAAGGGGGCTGCCATGGTAGGCCGAAATCCCAGCCCAATCAAGAGTGAAGGCACCAACACCAAGGCCATGGTATCCTGACCCTATTTGATGAGCTGTCATGTTGTGAGGCCATGCCCAGCAGACCCACGAGAAGAATGTCAAGATTGGGAACAAGTAACCAGGGACTGCGTAATAGAAAAAGCTTGCTGTCATGGCAATGAGGAAGAATCGCATCCTAGTCATGCCTTTACTTTTCGGCTCCTTTTCATGCAGTGCTCTGTAGAGACAAAATGGTTAGCATATGACAACATTATTGCCAAAAACTAAGGGCAAGCTAATCAAATATGGAAGTTCGAGCTTCACCAATGACTGAGGAATATGATCCCTAGCAAACTCATGACAAGCAATACAAATTAAGAAGGAATTTCACCCATAAGTCATGAATTTTACCCATAAGTCATGACAACCAGCACAAACTAAGTTCAATGTTTATAGTATTACGCACTCTGTCCCCTGTGGAATATCACCCATAAGTCAAGGAAAGCTACAAAACAGATTCTTAACCAGTGAACATGCACTTGTAATCATATACCAACAAGATAAAGTTATTCAACTAGAATTATTCTCATGTTCAACTCTATTATGAAAAAAAAAAAAAAGTAAATTGCTCGAGTTAATTTCACTCCACACATTACAACATGGAGAGAATTCTGCAATGTCCTTTTTTAGCCTCTGTTTGTTTTTATTTCTAGAAATATTCTCACATGCGTTTTCAGTGATGAAATTTGAACCACAAAACAGTCTTTGAATCATATTTTTCAAACTCGACTAAAGTTTTGGGTTATCAGATCAACAGGTCATCTAGTTAATCCGTGAGTTATCAGGTCATTTATTTTATTAAAATCACATAGCTTCGTTCTTTTATTTTAAAAAAAATATTGAAGTTGACACAGCTATGTCTGTCCAAGCCAATCAAGAAGTCACTACAAACTCAGAAGTAAACCTAGAAGTAAAAACTGAAGAGACTCGATTAAAATATGGGATTCCAATATTCTTTTCATCAACCAAACAGATCATTTAGAAAAATTGAAGGGAAAGTAGAGGCCTGGTAGTAGAAAACACAGACCTGAACAGAGAAACCTGAGCAAGATTGGAAGGCCACCACATCTCTACAGGATAAACCAGGTATCTCCTTAGCATCCCAGCCCATCCATATCCCAATATCTGCAAATCAAGACCCAGAAACAAAGGAGAAAAAGGAAATCAAAACAACCAAACACACTGTTTCACTTCCTTAAAAAAACAGTACTGTTTAGCCAAAAAGAAGAAAGAAGAAATATTTCATCTTCACCTGAGTAGTCAAGACTATGAGCAGCCCACAAAGAAAACTCAAACTCTGCCTATAATAAGCCTTCATAACAGTAATGGCACCAATAGAATAAGCATCACCACCACCATAAGAGACACCACAGTTCGCAAAAATAGTGATAATCACATGTTCTTTCATATTAAAAGGCCCTGGATTCAAACTAAAACTCCACCCCAAAATCCTATAATCTTTCGTAGGCAAAGTCTTAGCCATGAACTTGCCAACAGGCAACACAGCAATTTGCATAAGAATGGCAGAGATAGTAAGTGGCTGTGTACGGTAAGTGAAAAAAGTGTTCAAGAAGATAAGCATTACGCATGAAGTTAAACCCAGAAACCATGCACGAAAAGTCAAGACAGGAAGTGTTGGATCGTCAGTTTCAGGCACAACTAAAGCCACTTCTTCAACAGGACATCTTTCATGATGTTCTGCTGATGAATCTAACCGCAACCCATTTGTGTGTTTTCCATCAGTACTCTCTTGACTTGCCATTGCTGACCAATAAAGACACAAACTGTAATAAAAAAAATCCCTTCTTTTGGGCCCTTCTCTCTTACTTCAGAAGAAGTGAAGAGAAGACATGGGAGTTTCCAACTCAAAGTCGAGTACTTTGGTTCTCAGGCTGGTTGAAATATATAGCAACGAGTGAATATTTTTGGGGGACAAGAATAGCCTTTGGAAAATAGGGTTTTTACCATTTCTAGAATGGTAAAAAAGATAATTTCTTGGGTCCTCTGGCTTGATACAGCATGGAATGCTGGCTTGATCACTGACTTATGTGATAACTATATATTATCCTCTTGGAATTTTTGTCAATCAATAGGAGATTTATTTTAGTTAATTAGCGCTCATTTATAATTCCAGAGAGCAGTAATCATCACTTGGACGCTCGCATTTATTAGGGAGTCAATGATTAATATAAAATATGGCCACTGATTAATTAATTCCATAAATATATAGATTTTACAAGATATTAATTCTCTTTAGACAGGAAAAAGGAAAAAAAAATACTGATGGCCGATGCATGCGTGGAGACCACATGTCAAGAACGACAAGGCACGCGCACGCTTTTGTCTTGGTCCTAGAGAGTGCCAGCGTGGTGGACCACGTGGAATTGTTGTGGGTCCTACTTGGAATGTTACTGTGTTCGGTAGGGGGGCCATTCCTCTGGTGACTAACGGTGCCACGGAGGAGAAAAGGTTGTGCTTCGCCCATGGTCTTTGGTGGCTTCCACGTGTCAAACATGCCAACGTTGGAAAAGGGAACGATCAAAATTACTTGCAATAGATAGCTTATCTTAAACCTTATTGCCGTATAAAAATAAAAATACAAAAAAAGAAATTATTTCAAAAATCATGCAAAATGGATAGCAGAGGAGATAGGAGCGGTTGACAGCTGTTCTGAAAAAAATAAAAATTTATTTTCATCTCTTCAATCAAATATATTTTAATCATTTTTATTCTAGAATACTACGTGCCATATTTATTTTATTAAAAAAAAAGAAAATATAAAAAAGTAGCTGGTAACCCAACCATCCCAATGAGTGATTTTGCCTGGTTTTGTCGAGCATCAAGACTCGAGAGCTAGGTGGTCCTTTTGACACCATTGGAAGTGAACCAAAGCGAAAGGCCGGTGGTGCATCTTTGCAGCTGACGGATCGAGAACTATGGACCGATCAATTTTTCTCTAGTGGAGGATCCAGGGACCCGTGGCTCCTATGGCGTTGACCCATGCTCTGGATTCCGGCCCCCTCAAATTAACCAGCAGCCTTCCAATTTAAATTGATCTATTTTTGATGATATCCAAGGTCTTTTAAGAACTTAAAACTACAGTAGAGACCCAAGAATTCCTAAATTTTCTCCTAATCCATCAATATAAGAAGCTTTTACGAAACCCTATTTTATTTCCCATTTCGTGCATGATTCTAAATTTGTAGTTCCTTTTTTCTTTTTAGAATTAGATTGCAGTTCAATTAAATAGCAATATATATATATATATGTTCCTAATTTCTTTTCACGAGACTCCCTAACTTTGATTATAAAAAAAATCTATGAGAACAACAAGAAAGTTAAACAAAGAAAACGGGGAGCATCGATCGTGATTATAAATGCCTTAGGTTGCCTCTTTTTTACCAAGAAAAAAATATGTTTTGGCTTGGTTTTATTGGTGCATAAAAAGAAGTGTAATTTCTAAATTGCAGGTAGGTTTATTTCCAATCATACTCGGGGGTATTCACATTGAAAAACAAAAACAAAAACAAAAAGATATCAGACAAAAGACCTGCCATCTAGATCTACCATACCAAACAAAAAACAGTGGGCTCACGGCTCACCTTCCAATTTCAAGTTTAAGGAACTTGTTACCCTTATCCCCCCAAGTATCTTTCAACAAATCCATGTTGTTTTGATCCATCCGCAGGTCCCATGATTTAGGCATCCACTAAAGCTTCTCTCGTTCTCACATCCCTAGCTAGGACTAATTAAAAAAATGAACTCACGAGGGTCCATGATTGAGAATTTATGAGTAGCGGATATATAATACGGTTTATATTTTATCTAAAATATATTTAAAAGTGTTTAGTTAATTAATATACTTTTTAATTTTATATGTATCCATTTCCTCTTGAAACCCTCATAAAAAAAATGTAAAATTTATATATTTATTTTTTCAAACTATAAACACACAAAAGATTACTATATATGTTAATGGGAGATCACATTGAAACATAAGTCCAACGTGCCACCAGATTTTCGCCATGTGCTTAAGTACTCTCTCAACTTTTTGATTATGCACTCGTAGCCATATATTGCATCAATATCCCATGCCATGCCCACAGCGAGTGTGACCTAACATGTCCCATTATAACCTGTCGTGTGCTCTGCCCAAGTCTTCCTTCTTTAAGCTCCTAGCTAGCTAGTCAAAAGTGATCATAAATCTAGTGGCTTTGTGGTCCGATGTATGGTTACTGTTTCCCTCTTGGATGTTATGTTGGAAACCCCCCACCTTTGAGTGTGTGTCATCCTCAGCTATGTAATTGTTTGACACCAAATCCCTTTCACTCGGAAATAATAAATACACGCCAATATTTCATGTGCTAAATTGATTGCTTTGCTTGCATTTTTTTTAGTTGTTATCATATTCTTGGATTAATTTTCACATATTATGAACTGGGTTACTTGTATGTATGGTGTGCATTCATAAGAAATTGTGTTGTTGCGATCCTTTCCTTTCTTGAATTCGGAATCCAGATACCTTGAGGAACAAACCCATTTTCCACATCCAACAACTTGAGAATTTGCTAGGTTGTTTTAAGGATTTGCTGCTAGCTAGATTGCTCTTGTCTTGGATCATGCGGGCGGCACATGTTAGTGTATTTCTAATAAAATCATGTGTTTGAGTGGCCGCTTGCAGTTTGTGCACTGTGGATGGAGATGAAGGCATTCGAATGGGAAAGCCGCCCCTTCACATCAAGAACAAATGCAAGCAAATAGTGTCCTCGTACATAAGAATTTCCAAATTTCTCAAGTAAAAATTCAAGGACCACACCGACTTGGTCACATTTTTTTCATATGATTACAATCTCATATGAATTAATTGCATATGACATCAAGTATTGTGCTTGAATATCTTATTACCATACCATATTATACATGGCAAAATTGCTTGCATTATTATGATTAACATTAGCTAAACTAATTTAAAGGTTCACGAAAAGGGCAATCTTAATTATTAGCTACATAATAGAGCAAGCATTAGGGTTTTCATCGCTGAAAAATTCAGGAGCATAAGCATACTGATCAGAGTAATACTTTGATGGCCAGTATTCACTTTTCTTGATATCTGGTTTCTTATCATCCCCTTCCTTCTCTTCTTCTCCTTCTTTCTTTTCTCCTTCTTTTTCTTCCTTTTTCTCTTCTTTCTTCTCTTCTTCCTTCTTCTCTTCATTTTTCACTATGGAAGCTTGCTTTCCAGTCTTCTTGTACACATCATCCACCAGCTTCGATGGATCAACCACCCCTTTTACTATTACTTGACCATTGGCTAGGTCTGTTTCTACTGACTCTACACCTGCATGAATATTGCGAAGTAATTACTCAATGTTCAACTTGCTCTGGGATACATGAATATTATGGGGAATTAGCTCTAATTAACTCCCATATTATGGAGGGAAAAAAAGATTTTGAGAAGAAAATAATCCTATTTGATCACTATACATTGCTTATATCAAAAAATAAAATAATCAGTTGTTCTGAGTAATTAATTAGACGTCGACCTGTTCAAAGTAGCAAAAATGATGATAAATCATGTCAGATCGATACTCTTGTGATGTAATCTCAAGCTCAATGAACATTCGGATGAAGAAATATCCATTAAAAAAATTTGTGAAAAATATCAATATATGTTGTAGTACTGTATGCGTTACCGTTCGGAAAAAATCATAGAAATTGATGGTACATTGCAAGATGATTGAAGGTGAAATACCTTTGATCTTTCGAATTCTCTTTTGTACCGATGGAGCACATGCTTCGCAATGCATTCTAACGTTCAAGACCACTGTTACAACAGGAGGAGGCTGCAGCCACCACATTGCAATTAAAAATATAGCCAGGATATACAAATATAAATAATTCTTAGCTTGGGGTAGTGCTAGCTCATCTAAAAGCAGGAATTAAACCAGTTTTTGAGAAAAGTTGGAAACCTTTTTTTTAGCCTTTTTGAACATTTTCTTTTTTTCTTAAATTAACAATATTTAATAACTTTGGTGCAACTTAAATAGCATTTAGCTGTTTTTTTTATATAAAAAATAAGTGTGGATCAATTCTGACTCTTGTCTTGTTTTTATTTTCAAGAGGGGGTGAATGCCATGGTGGCCATAAGAAGCCAAGGGGCTCAATACCCAATAAGAGTGAGACAGAAACCACCAAATTCCATTAAACCCATCCTCGAGACACCTGCTTATGCCGCCCAAACAGTTGATTTATAAGATCCATTAATCTCTGTTAACATGTGATGATTTTGCTAACAATAACAAAAGGTAATCATAAGGAAATGGGCTCTTCTCCTCCCTCGGATGCTCTTGCTCTTACAAATCCTTAAGACAAGCTGGAGAGATTATCACATAATCTTTAAGCAAGAAAACAAAACAAAAAAAAAACTCTGAGCATTAGGCCCATAACAATAAATTTGAGGACGTGTGGGGTCAAAACCCTAAATGGTCCATCTCTTTCCTTGCGAAATGTGCCCCATATTGCTGACTTGTTTTGTTACTTTCATGTCAGCATTGAAAGAGCAGTCACAAGATTCACTGTAGGCAAGTGGGTAAAGTTTAGAAAGGGCCAAAATAACTTCTTGCTTTACAGCACTATCAAGTTGAAGCCAACCCTAAGGTCGAAGGCTCAAGACAGGATTATCAACCCTAACTTTGGTTGGTCATAAATAGAGAGTTAGGGCTTACTTTTAGCTGTGTGGAAGAATGCGGTAAGCATAATTATAGTATCTTTTGAAATTTTTACCTCATCCTTTTTCTCTTCTTCCTTGGGTGGATCTTTGTTTTCTTCTTTGTTCTCTTCGGGTGGCTTTGGCAAGGGTGAAATTAGCTCCACTTTCCTCCCATTTTTCTTTCTCAACCTCTCACATACCTTTATGGGGTCTGCTTTTTTGCCTTTCACCACCACCTTGCTTGCTTTGCTATCTGTGGTTACTTCCTCCACTCCTGTGACCCAACATTCACTCAGGAAATGTTAGAAACTCCATGCTTTTAGACTGGGAAATGCAGGTTAATTACGCTGCAGGTGAAACCGTGTTTCCAAACAGGCATTCGGTGAAACCCGCGTTTCATTCAATATGAAAGTATTAAGAACACAATATGCACTGATTTTTTTAAAGAAAACTCGCTAATTATATTCTAGATTTTCTTTAATTAAGATAGAGATGCTCATAAAGGTGTTAGTTAATATGAATTAACTCTTTTTTCCCTCTCTTCAAAGCTTTTTTTTAATAAAAAAAAAACAAAGAAAATCAGTACTTGATGTCACAGGAAAGAAAACAACTATACTGCATCAATTAATTAATTTATAATATTCAATTTTAACCTTAATTAGGTGTATAAATTTGTTTTAAGAAAATCCCTCTATGTCTCTCTCCTAATTAAGAAAAATTTCTAAATTTAGAGGGTGGAGCATTCAATAATATGGTTGATCAGTTAAAGGTGGTAAAGAAAGAACACCTTCAAATCCTTTTAAAGCTCTTGCAACTTTCCTAGCACAAGCTTCACAATGCATATCAACCTTGAGCACAATCTCTGGAGGCTCTTCTTCTTTCTTTTCTTCCTTCTTCTCTTCTTCCTTAGCCTCTTCCTTCTTTTCTTCCTCTTTTTTCTCCTAACAAGGAAAATAACCACCCCAAAATCATCATACGAGAAACCTAACATATTAAGTTGCACTTGTTCTATATATTAAATAAAGAAATCTTTGTACAGACATAAAGAATAAGAGAAGGGAAAACAAAGAAACTTACTTCACCCATTTCTGAGATGATTCTCAAGTACTCTGCACTTCAGAAGCTATTGACAAATGGAGTTACTTATGCATACACACA
>Ga0325404_1007486_pt1 | contig 11363 bp, 11 predicted proteins | sample PopdelMetagenome_18_FD_205664 | JGI IMG/M metagenome (GOLD analysis project Ga0325404, IMG submission 205664) | Populus deltoides microbial communities from Bellville, Georgia, United States - Xylem-Control-R1 | ecosystem: Host-associated > Plants > Phyllosphere > Stem > Wood/Secondary xylem... | reverse complement strand
ATTGGAAGAAGCTCCTGGTATTCATTTAAAATAATGTTTGTGCTAATCAATGATTATATAAAAATCAACTTCCCTAATTTTAGGATTAGTCGCTTGATTCAAAGAGAACTATAATTTAATCAGTTTCATCTAATTAATTATCACTATTTTTATTCTTTCAAGGTTCATCTACATCAACAAGTTAGATTAGAACCATTTTATTTTAAAAAATTTAAATAACGTGTTCAGATCTAAAAAAATTAAAAAGTTTTTATTAAGATAACCAAGTTTTTTCCTTTTTTTATTTAGAATAATTTAAATTTTTAATTGATTATATTTTAGATTGACCTGTCGAGTCTATCCAAATTTTCAGAAGCAATTTTTTAATTTTGTTTGGCTTGGATATTATAATATATTTTTTAGAATAATTTTATTGGAGTAATATATTTTATTGTAGCAAGAATTAAAAAGTTTTTATTGAGTTGACCAAGTTTTTTTTTAATTTAAAATAATTTAAATTTTAAATTAATCAGATTTTATATTGACCTGCCAGATCTATCTGGTTTTCAAACAATACAAGCAATCTATTGGATCTTGCCTGGCTTACCTTTAAAAACATTTCAACAAAGATCGTGTTTTGTGCTTGGTTGTTATTCCTTTTTTTTGTGCGGGTCTAAACTTGGATCTGGCCTACTTACCTTTTACATTAAATGAATTTAGGCTAGAATGCATGCAGGCTTTTGTGCAGCACATGTACGATATTATTTTTTTTAATTTTTTTCTTAAAAAAAATCACAAAATATTTTTTAAAATTCCAAAAATAAAATGTATTTATTTTTTCTCATCCTAAAAATTTTGAATTTGAGTATCTCATTGATTTTTAACAAAAAAAAAAATCTTTAAAAGGGATCCAGTACCCTCCATTAAGTTTAGTTATTTTGAGAATATTTAAATACAAAAACTTAAAGGATTTTCTTTAATGATTTAAGAAATGGGTTGTAAGGTTGAATATAGTTGAACTTATTTAATAAGTAATAAACCCATTTTATATATTTATAAAACCCTAAATCATATAAATAGTTTATGTTGATCACTATAAAGTAGCTATAATGTTCAGCTAAAAAAAATGGAGGTAAAGAAGGAAATATTTCTACCACCAATTATATAAGTGGTTATTATTTAAAAGAAAACACATATAAAATCTCTTTTTTATGAAAAGAAAATCATCTATAGGTGTGACTAATTAAATACAATATAGCTTAAACAAGTTTTGTTCATATTTAAATGGTTAAATGACCCGCTGTAATAACATATGTAACATTTTTAAACCACCCTCATCCATTAGGCTATGCCTCCCTGTAACCCAATAAAAAAGTATAGAAATTAATTTTAGGAGTGTAGCTCAACTGGTCAGTTTCTAGGTCTACTTCCTAGAGGTTACCAGCTCGAGTCTCACTGTGGAAGCATTAAGATTTAATTGAATTTATTGTTTTCTGTTAATAATCCCCTAATTGTTGTGGTGATTTGTTAGTCATATTAGTATTTGAATTGCTCTAGGCCTCTTACCATGTTTTTAGGGAGTGTTGAACATGGAGTTTGTTTTTCTGTTTTCCTTGTAAAAGGCTTATATATAAAGCCAATGTTTATTGAATAAATGATGCTTTTCAACTCTCAAACACAGTGAGTTATTCATTAGTTTCTAGCAAGAGATTTAACAAGTGGTATCAGAGTTTCACAAGGGCCTGATTGAGTGTTCTGAGAAACTGCAGCTTCTTAAGGGAGAAGCAAGAGTGAGTGATCAGAAAAAAAAAGGAGAGAGCGGAGAATCATGACGACAAAGAACATCTTTGTTCAGCCGGCGATTCCATGGTTCGATGGTCATTACGAACATTGGGCTATGCTTATAGATAATTTTCTCAGATCGAAGGAGTATTGGGACTTGATAGAGAATGAGATACCTATAGCAACAGAAGAGGCAACAGAGGTACAACGTAAGATCATTGCAGATCTAAAACTAAAAGATTTAAAGGTAAAGAACTATCTATTCCAAGCTATAGATAGAAATATTATTGAGATCATTCTTAATAAAGAGATTGCGAAGGCCATCTGGAATTTGATGAAAATAAAGTATCAAGGCTCTACGAAGGTGAAATGTACTCAGCTACAGGCTTTGAGAAGGGAGTTTGAGATTTTTGGCATGAAGGGGGGTTAAAAGGTTAATGAATACTTTGCTAGGACACTGACCATTGCAAATAAGATGAAAGCACATGGAGAAAAAATGGAGCAGAGTGTGATCATTGAGAAAATCTTAAGATCGATGACTCTCAAGTTCAATTATGTTGTGTGTTTGATTGAAAAGTCCAATGATCTCTCCACCATGACCATAGATGAGTTTCAAAGCAGCCTGTTATTCCATGAACAGAGGAAGAACATGTTTTAAAAACCATTAATTCAGAGAAGGATAGAGGAAGAGATGAATACAAAGTTGAAGGGAGAGGAAGAGCTCATGGGAATTTTAAAGGAAGAGGTCGAAGTAGGGGTAAGCGACCCTTCAATAAAGCTCTCATGGAATGCTTCAACTGCCACAAATTAGGTCACTTTCAATATGAGTGCCCTCATTTAAGGAACGCTGCAAACTACGTTGAGTTGGATGAAGACAAGGAGATGCTATTAATGTCATATATCAAGATGAATAATTCAACAACAAGGAATAATGTTTGGTTTTTAGACTCTGGGTGTAGTAACCATATGTGTGGTACCAAAAGTTTTTTTTTTTTCAGATCTTGATGAAACGTTCAGGCAGTCATTAAAACTTGGAGACAATTCAAAGATGATGGTGATGAGAAAAGGAAAAATCAGACTTCAAGTGGGTGGCATGACTCAAGTAATCACTGAAGTTTACTTTGCGCCTGAGTTAAAGAATAATCTTTTGAGTGTTGGCCAACTACAAGAAAAAGGTCTCACCATTCTAATTCGAAATGGGATGTGCAACATTTATCATCCAAGGAGGGGATTAATTATGCAGTCCAGAATGTCAGCAAATAGGATGTTCGTTGTGTTGGCTTCAGTGATGCCTCAAGGCACAACATGCTTTCAAATTGTGACTAAAGACAACTTGTATTTGTGGAACTGTTGATTTGAACAGCTTAGTTTCAAGGGATTGAGAACTCTTATCTACAAGAAAATTGTGAGAGGATTACTAATTCCCCAAGCTTCATCAAAGGTGTGTTCTGACTGCCTGGTGGGAAGCAACACTGAGAAGTAATTTCCAACATGAGTTTATGAAGAGCTTTATAACGTCTTTAATTGGTTCATGCTGATATCTGTGGACCCATCAAGCTTGAATCATATAGCCACAAAAGGAACTTATTCAACTTTATTGATGACTATAGTAGGAAGACCCGAGTTTATTTCTTGTTAGAAAAGTCTGAGGTATTTGATGTATTTAAGAAGTTCAAAGCACTTGTTGGAAAAAAAATTGGTAATCTTATTTGCTGTCTACAAACTGATAGAGGTAGAGAATTCACCTCGTTGGAGTTTAATCAGTTTTGTAGTGCAAATGGAATAGCTAAGCAGCTTACTATTTCTTACATACCCCAACAAAACGGGGTGGCAAAGAGGAAAAATTGCACCGTCATGAACATGGTATGTAGCATGCTGTCAGAGAAACAGATTCCTAAAGAGTTTTGGCTTGAAGCTATCAATTGGACGATATATATATATTGAATCAGACTCTAACCTTAGCTGTGAAGGAGGTAACACCTGAAGAGGCCTGGAGTGGTAACAAACCTATTGTGCATTATTTCAAAGTATTTGGATGTGTCGCTCATGTCTATATTCTAGACAATCAAAGATCAAGTTTGGATGATAAAAGTGAGAGATGTATAGGCTATACAATCCAATTTCAAAGAAAGTGGTAATTAGTAGGGATGTGGTATTTGCTGAAGATGACAAATGAGAGTGGGGAAGAAGCAATGATGAGTTGGAAGTTTATGTATTAGAGTGGGGTGATAAGGAAGAAATCAGGAATCAAGATCAATCTGAAGAAGGTGTGAATGCTGAAAATAATGAAGTAGAAGAAAGAGGTTTTAATTCTCCATCTGGTGAATGAAATGAAAAAGGTGGTTTGGATCCAGTTCAAGGGAGGAACAAAAGAGAGCCTTCTTAGATGCAAGATTATGTGCCAGGTGAAGGTTCATCAGAAGAAGATGAGATTGAAATTTTGGTGATGTTCACTGCTTTTGAAAACCTTGTATTTTTTGAAAAAGCTATCGAAAGTTCGAAGTGGAGAGAAGCCATGAAATTGGAGATCAAAGCTATCAAAGAGAATAGGACCTGAGAGTTAACAACATTACCAGAAGGAGTAAAGAAAATAAGGGTGAAATGGGTGTACAAAACCAAGCTTAACGAGAAGGGTGAGGTGGACAAGTTTAAGGCTCGTCTCGTGGCAAAAGGTTACTCATAACAGCATGATATCAATTACAATGAGGTATTTGCTCTGGTGGCCAGATGGGATACTATCAGAGTGGTTCTTGCTCTTGTAGCACAAAAGGGTTGGTGTGTGTATCAATTGGACATGAAAAACACGTTCTTGTATGGAGAATTAAATGAGGTTGCGTTTGTTGATCAACCACAAGGGTTAAAAACAAGAAGGAAGAACACAAGGTTTACAAACTTAGAAGAGCGTTGTACAGACTCAAGCAAGCTCCCCGAGCTTCTTACAGCAGAATTGAAGGGTACTTCATTAAAGAGGGCTTTGAGAAATGCTACTGTGAGCATATATTTTTTATAAAGACTGAAGATGGAGGTAAGATTCTCATTATAAGTCTTTACGTAGATGATTTGATTTTTACTGGAAACAATGAGGACATGTTTGTGAGATTTAAGGAGTCAATGAAGAAGGAATTTTCCATGTCTGATTTTGGCAAAATAAAATATTTTCTTGGTGTAGAAGTCATATAGAATCAGCATGGAATATTTATCAATTAGAAGAAGTATGCATATGAAGTGTTAGAGAGGTTTGGGATGTTGAATAACAACTCGATGAAGATTGTGGTTTTTTCTATGATTTGCTTTTTTTTATGATTGTTTATTTTAATTGTTAGAGCGGACTCTAAGTTATTATTGTAGACAATCTATTGCTAAGTTTGATATCAAAACCGAAGTTGTGGTTTATGAACTTGTGAAGCAACTGAGTTTAATAATTATGACGGATCTACGTTATTAATTTTAGAAAGAACATTCAATCAAATTAAACATAGACTGCAGACAGTTATGTTTTCTTGATTAATCAATTTATCTAGTTCTTAAGGCTGCCATTGAATTAAATTATTAGTGCGAACACTGTGGTTGTTTGATCGTTAGGGTTAGTTATACGACGGATCCATTAACTAACTAATGTTAAGAAAAGATAAATATTCAGAATATAAATTGATGTCTCGTTTCCATGATCAGTTCTGATTTCTGTAACTGAGCGTTTACTTGTGACCAAGGTTTGTTCTCTTGATAATTTTCTAATTTTATTTTATTTTTCTTGATAGTTTTCTGTTTTCTTTTGCTTTAGCCTAGATAACGTTCAAACCCCCTCAAATTGCATATCATCTAGCATAAAAATCTGAACTGAACCTTCCTCGTGGGATCGACCCCTTGCTTGCTCTATACTATCTTGTGTGTTGTTTTTTAAGTTAAGGTAATTAATTTGTGCGACCACGATATCGCAAAAAAAAAATCCTGCTCGGATTAGATACTTGTTCTTGTTGTGCACAGGCTTCAAGGTGTAACAAATTGTAGTTCCATCAGGGAAGCTTCTGAGATTGAGATATTGCTTGTCTATAGTACCTGTTGTGTTGATTTTGGATCATACTAGTATACTAGCAGCGCTTTGTAGCGGGTCAATATTAATTTTTTTAAATATAAAAAATATATTTAGAGTATGAAGAATGTTTTAATAGTGTTATTAAATCTAACCAAGTGCATTAATTTTTAAACCTCAACTCAACTCTTTGCAAGATCAAAGTAACGTGAATCAAGCAACCACGCTAGACCCAGGCGCCTCTGGCATCCATGCTAGCCCTACATTACTTGGGTTTGACACGCAAGTAAATGTGGGTTCGACATAACTTTTTAGCTTTAAAAATAATAAAACAACATAAAAATACAAAAATTTACCCCCATGATTATGGAAAATTAAACAAAAAATAATGTGAAAGAACAAAAATACTCCTATATGCAAAGGTTTTTTTTTCCAAGGCTAAAAATGTATTTTAACTATTTAACAATTTATGAAAAGTCAAAAAACTTGTGGGCAACATGTCTTAATTTTGTTAACATTGGGGGTAGAATAATATTTTTACTATACAAATAATTGTGAAAAGACTACCATATCCCCGCTCAAACTTTTGATGACCAATCAACTTATGCAAAATACTGAAATACCCTAGCAACTAGGGCTTCAATTTTTTCAACCAAATGACAAAATGATAATTTAACTTTATGTGCAAAAAGACAATATTAACCCCATCCCACTCTTTCAGAGCTTTGAAAATCCACTATTCAAGTCTATAGTGTATTATATCTTGGTTTACAGTACACTTGCATAGAGTTGCGAGACCCAAGCGTCATAGGTTTGGCAACCATGCCACACCCAAGCATCTTGGGTCTGACAAACATGTCATACCTACAACACTTTGTTAGACCTAATTTTCTTGGGTCTGACAAACATGCTAGACCTATGTTACTTGGGTCTGACATGTTTGCCAGACCTAAGTAAATGTGGGTTCGACACAGCTTTTCGAATATAAAAATAATAAAACAATATGAAAATACCAAAATGCCCCTTATAATTATAGAAAATTACATTAAAAACAGTGTGAAAGAACAAAAATACTCGTATATGCAAAGCTTATTTTTTATCTTTTCAAAGGCTAAAGATGTATTTTTAACTATTTAATAGTTTGTGAAAGGTCAAAAAAACCTTTGGACAACAGGTCTTAATTTTGCTAATCTTGGGGGTAGAACAATATTTTGTTTCTATGAAAATAAATTTGAAAAGACTACCATACCCCGCTCAAACGTTTAATGACCAATAAGCCTATAAAAAAAAAATACTAAAATACCCCAATAACCAGGGCTTCAACTTTTTCAACCAAAGAGCAAATTTTTAATTTAACTTTTTATGAAAAGACAACATTAGCCCCATCCCAAGCCTTCAGAGCTTGGAAATCCATCGTGCAAGTCTATAGTGGATTGTGTCTTGATCCACAATACACTTCATGCCAAAACCCAAGGTACTTGAGAATGACAAACATGCTTAATTTGACAAACAACAAACATAAAGGATAATTGTGCACTTTTATTGTCAGAAGAGAGAAAAAAAGCATAAATAATCGATCACTAATGACAATCCAACCATTATCTGTCTACATACCACACCATATGAAAGATAGCACGACTGCGCATCTAGTTAGATGATATATATATGGCCACTGAGAAGTGTCATACGCGCCTCATTAATAGCGTGGGCGCCGCCTATATGCTTGGGCATGAGGAATACGTTCTAACATCTTTTTGATTAAAAAATAAAACGTGAAATACTAAAACACCTCCCATGGTCCTCTTAATTACCCAAAATACTTATGTAAAAATACCAAAATATCCCCAAAGGCAAAGGTTTTTTTTTCTTTTCTGAGGCTAAAAGTGTTATTTTACTATATATTGAAATTGAAAAACCTGAAATATCTTTGTCCAATAGCCCACCTTTTTTTATTTTTAAGGCAAAAAAATATTTTTACTGTTAGGAATATTGTGAAAAGCTAAGAAAACATTTGGTTAATAGTTCTAAATTTTGTTAACTCTTGAGGTAAAAGAGTAGTTTTACTGTGCATAAAAATTAAAAAAGACACATACACCCCCAAACAAGTTTTTAATGACAACTAAACCAAATGAAAAGACCCGAACAACTCTAAACCGAAGGCTTAAATTTAAGTCACTAAAGGATAAAAGGATAATTTTATTATTGTAATTTATAGTAATTTGTGTCTATAGCTACACTGAAATCTCAATGCCTTATTTAGAGTATGAGATTGAGATTTGTTTTAAAAAAAAGGAAAAAAAGAGACCAAAATCAATAAATGTTAACTATCAAAACTTACAAAGCAAAATTGTCAATAAAAAAAATGTTTAGAGATGAAACTAAAAAATTATTAAAAAAAATTAAAGTAAACTTGAGATCAGGTTAACCCCACGGCAATGAAAGTGAAAAAAAAAACACAAAGACCAATATAAACAAAATTTAAAAGATAAAATTAAAAATAAATCAAATTTATAAACGGATCTAGAAAATAAATGTTAACGCGTATTAATTTTTGAAACCTGTGACTTGGCCATAAGGCCGTAGCTAACCTTATAGAAGTGAAAAATCAATGAAAAAATTATCAACAAAAAAAAATCAAAGGATTAAATTGAAAAAAAAATACAATAAAAAAACATTCTAAGCAAAACAATACAATAATAAAAAAAATAGAAACCAACCTTGACATAAAAATAAATTTAAATCAAATATTTAGAGATAAAATTAAAAATAAAATTTAATTAATAAAAAAAATATATCAAAAAATTAAAGATCGGATCTAATATGAGTATCAAATGAAAGTAATGACAAAGATGAAATTAAATATAAAAATTAATCAATATAAGATAAAAAATCAAAACATGTAATAAAAATTAATCAATATAAGATAAAAAATCTTGTGATCCTGCCCTGCAAAGCACCCCTTAGTTTCGGGCTTCTGGCGGTCCCATGTCCAGAGCATCCTTGGGCCTTTTGTTTTTGGGCTACACGATGGGAAGTTGAGCGCTTATGCTGAAATCTTGTGCCCTTGTCTTGATAAGAAGCTAAAGCCACAAAAGCATTTAGATCAGGAAGTATCAATGGATGGACCTGACGAGCTCCACATTGCCATGTTCCCATGGCTTGCTTTCGGTCAAATAATCCCATATCTAGAGCTCGCCAAGCTAGTAGCTCAAAGGGGTCACAAGATCTCCTTTATATCTACTCCAAGAAACATCCAACGTTTACCAACTATATATACCTCCAAATTAATTTAACACCGCGAATCAATTTAGTAAGCCTCGCTTTACCCCATGTAGAAAATCTCCCAAACAACGCAGAGGCCACCGCAGACTTGCCTTTCGACAAAATTCCATACCTAAAGGAAGCCTATGACGGACTCCAAGATTCTTTATTTCACTTCTTACATTCTTCTTCGCCAGATTGGATCATCTTTGATTTCGCTCCTTACTGGTTACCTGAGATAGCAACCAAGCTTGGGATCTCTAGTGTTTTCTTTAGCATTTTTAATGCATGGACCATATCCTTCTCTGGACCATCATCCTCAGCTATGCTCAACGGCGACGATCCAAGGACCGAACCGCAACACCTCACGGTCCCTCCAAAGTGGGTCACATTTCCCTCTAAAGTGGCATTTCGCATCCATGAAGCTAAGCGGCTTTTGGATCAAATAGAAGTGAACAGTTCAGGTGTCACTGATGTATTTCGTTGGGGATCCGTGCTTGCTGGCTGTGATGTTATAGCCGTAAGGAGCTGCTTAGAGCTAGAGGCTGATTTCTTAAGACTTGTGGAAGACCTTCACTGTAAGCCTGTAATCCCAGTAGGCCTGCCACCATCTACTCAGTCTCGCGAGAGCGGAGTGGACGAAAAATGGGTTACGATCAGTGAGTGGCTAGACAAGCAAACCCAAGGATCTGTGGTTTACATAGCGTTCGGAAGCGAGTTAACAATAAATCAAAATGAAATAACTGAATTGGCTCTGGGGTTAGAGTTATCAGGGCTGCCGTTCTTTTGGGCTTTGAGGAACCGGGATGACTCGGTCAGGTTACCAGATGGATTTGAGGAACGAGTAAAAGGACGTGGAGTGGTGTGGACGAGCTGGGCACCACAACTAAGGATTATGGCTCATGAATCGGTCGGTGGTTTTTTGACTCACTGCGGCTTTAGCTCTGTTGCAGAGGCACTCTCCTTTGGAATAGCTTTGATCATGTTACCTTTCGCTATAGACCAAGGATCAATCGCAAGGGTTTTTGAAGAGAAGAAGGTTGGGATAGAAGTGCCGAGAGATGAGCAGGACGGGTCGTTTACGAGGAACTCGGTAGCTGAGTCACCCAGGCTGGTTATTGTTGACAATGAAGGATCCGCATATAGAGAAAACGCGAAGCAGCAGATGGTGACATTATTAATTATTAAGAAAAAAAGTGGAACTTCCTCAAACACAAGTAATGTAAAATTGAAAGCCAAGATTATCGGCCGGCATGGCTGGCTGGCAGGCATTAGATTGAAGTCCAATCAATAATTGTCGGGGCTAAGATATCTTTCGAAGAGAGGGCCATAGCCTTCTTTTTATGCAGTGGACTCCATCATCCTGAGGGGACCTTTCACGGAAAGATCCACCTACAGTGGAAGATTTCCGTGCCGTTTTTTTCCCACCTCTCTCTCTCTCTCTCTCTCTCTCTCCCTCCCTCCCTCCCTCTCAGATAAATAGTTCAGTTCACAAAAAGTTTGAGGTAATGTTTCACCAATTAGTCAATGAAAGAAAATATGCACCATAGCCTGCCGCCCGAACACGTGCTCTGCAGCGATTTGTGTACTAGACTATCATCATAGGATGGACGGAGGAGTATAATTGTCCATGGAAGTTCTGATCCTTTATAACAATTATTTTCAAAAGTTCTGACAAGCAAGGTCTAATTTCACATAACAGTCCTCGAGCTTGATTGGTTGATCATTTCGAGGGCCAATTAAATGCTTAGCCTACTAAATTGATTTTTTATATAATATTTTATGAGGCTTTTGATTTATTAATGTAAAAATTAAAAAAAAATGATAAATATTTATTTTAATATATTTTAAAATAAAAAACTATTTTAAAAAATATTCTCCATCACAATCTCAAACTTTCAAGTGTCCTGAATTTATAATAATAATAATAAAAAACATGGGATTGCACTCCAAAACATGCAATATCATTCCTAACCAAATATATATATATATATATATATATATATATATATACACACACTCCTAAAGCTGAAAATGGATACCGATACCAAGCTCTGCACCGGGGGTGGAATTATAAATTTCGGATAATACATGATTTCAAGGACGCAAAACATAAGATCGAAGGGTAATTAAAAATCTCAAAAGCTTAGCATTAAAATGCAGATTTATTTAAAAAAAGATTTGGGACTGCCATGGCCCCTCCTCCACCTTTCTACGTATATAATTTCGCCCCTGCTTTGCACCTAGATGCCCAATAACCTAAACTTCACCGGTTTTAGCATCGCCGTGGCTCGTTCTCTCAAGAGATCTT
>Ga0325404_1007485_pt1 | contig 11364 bp, 1 predicted proteins | sample PopdelMetagenome_18_FD_205664 | JGI IMG/M metagenome (GOLD analysis project Ga0325404, IMG submission 205664) | Populus deltoides microbial communities from Bellville, Georgia, United States - Xylem-Control-R1 | ecosystem: Host-associated > Plants > Phyllosphere > Stem > Wood/Secondary xylem... | reverse complement strand
CATGGATTTGTTGTTTTTTTAGGAAGGGGGAGACTAGGTTTTTTTTTTTTTTTTTAGGTGGGAGAGAGAGTGTCCTGTTACTTTCTATGCTCTAATTAATTAATTTTTTGTTCTTTTTTTTTTTTTAATGCTTCTCAAAATTATCCCCCATTTTTATGACTAATACACTCCTAAAATTCTTTCTTTTTTTTATTCCCTCACTATTTATAAATAAAATAATTTGTTTTTTATCTTTTCAAGCAAATTCTGTAATCAAGTAATCTAAAATTATTTTGGTTTTTTATTTTTTTTTATTTTAATCTCTTTATCCAAATTTTTTTTTATCTCTGATGTATTTTTTTTTTATATTTTGATATTTTTAAAATAAACAAAGTTGATGTTCACTTAATAACAAAAAATAATCAATAATTTTAAAATAAATGCGTTAAAAATCAAACATATTAACATTAAATTTTTAATTCTTTTATAAATTGAATACGATTAAAATAAATTTTTAATTCTTTTAATATTTATCAGAATTAATATGAATACATTAAAAATATTATTTTTTTGAAATTTTTATTATTTTTTTATTTTTTCAAAAAACAAAGGTCAGTTGATGATAGTAATTAAGATAGTCTAATTGAAAATCAAGCGTAATTTTTCGCTCCCCCCGCGCCCCCGCGCAATAATGTTAAATCCTCTTCGGAGCACCATTATTTTTTATATTTTGAGTATGTTTTATAATATAATAGTAATTATTTTTTCATGTGTTTTTTATTTTAAAATATATTAAAATAATATTTTTTATTTTTAAAAAATTATTTTTATCATCAGCATATTAAAATAATTTAAAAATATAAAAAATTATTAATTTAAAACAAAATTAAAAATTAAAAAAAATTAAATTTTTTAAAAACATTTTCAAAATACAATACCAAACATACCTTCCAAACTCTCCCTGCTCGCCACCATCTCGTAAAAGATGCAATCATATGGTTCGAGTTCCCTCATGGAGTTCAGGCAAATGTGTGAATAAAATATATATATATATATATATATATATATATATATATATATATATATATATAGTTTTTAAATTATTACATTAAAATAATTAAGAAATAATTAAGAAATATTAATTTAATATTTTTTTTCAAATTAAAATTAATTTTTATCATTAAATAGACACTTGGTATAAAACAATATTTCTTAAAAAGTTAATATAAAAAGACATAAAACATTTATATTTATGTAATTATTATAAATAAGCTACGAAACTGAGAGTAATCATTACAAATTAGTTATCACACACAATTATGTTTAAAAAATATAACAGAGTTCGTTCTAAAGTAAAAACATTAGACGTTAAGTCCCATGAGAAACTATTTTATGGTTTTTTATTATTATTATTCTTGATTTTGTCTTTGTTTTATATTCCCTAATTCCAACAAAATTGTGTGTGTGTGTGTGAGTGTGTGTTTTACTGTATAACTAAATATAATTTACCGTAGATAGCTATGGTAAAATTACTTTTTTTTTCTTGAGTGAAAAAAAAAATCTTGAGGGTGCTGTGTTTTGATTATTTTTTTTTTATTATTATTGATTTATTGGTCATTATAAGATTACTAGGAGTATATTAATTTTTTTCAATTTTTTATAGTAAAAATACATTTTTACATTTAATATTAAAAAAAATTAGAGTTGATAACCAAATATTTTTTAACTTTTCATGGGCTTTTAAACAGAAAAACATTTATTTATGTTTAGGATAAAAACATGTTGGTTGTTGGCTAAAAGTTTTTTTTTTCATTCTTTGTAAATAGTTAAAATATGTTATTGATTTTTGAAGAGACAAAAAAAATAAGTTTTGTTTGTTTTCAATTTATTTCTTTAATTATAATTTTTTATGTGTTTTTTTCATTTAATTTCTTATTCTTTTGATTTTTAATATATTTTATTGGCCATTTCGTTAAAGTTTTATGCTTTTAATTTCATCATTTAATCAAAGTTCTTTATTTTTTTTCAGACCATATTCTTTTTATTTTTTATTTTTTCTTGTTTTTTTTATAAAATTTTTTTTTATTTTCAATTTAGTCATTCAATTATAATTTCTCATTATTTCTCATTATGGTTCTTATTTTTTTAATTTATTTCCTTAGTCTTTTTTGTTAAAGTTTTATTGGCTTTTAATTTTATTTTTCAATCAAAGTTTTTGTTGTTTTATTTTTTTCAATTTGACCCTAATTCTTTTGATTTTTTTCTTTTGTTAAAGCTATTTTTCAATTCAATTTAACCCTCCAAATGAAATTTTTTGTTTGTCCTCTAATTAATTTTTTTTATGTTCACCCTCATTCTTTTAATCAAAATTTTTTCTTAGATCCTTTTGTGTACTTTATTTTTTTTTTCCTGGTTTCATCTTTCGACATTTTATTTGTTGAGGATTCACCTTCATATGTTTTTTCATTTGTAGCGCTTCTAATCTAATGACTCAAGTCACAAGTTTTAAAAATTAATGTCGTTCAATATCTTTTTTTTTTCTTATTTTCTTTTACAATCTTATCCTTCTGCATTAATTTTTTAAAAAAATATTGTTTTTTTTACCTTCTTTGATTATTTTTCTATGAGTTTATCTCAATCTCATGACTTATGTTATAGGTTTTGCATGCATTTTTTGGATAAAAGTCTTTTTAAAATTGTTTTGTTTATATTTGATTTCTTAAGTTATTATTCTAATTCATCTGTATTTTTTATTTGTTTTATAAAAATGAACTTTACTTTTCAAAATAAAAAATATTTATTTTTAAATAATTTTTCTTAAATGTTCAGTCCTCCATAATATTGTTTTTAGGGTGTGAGTTTATTCAATCAATTTCATTTATGTTTTTATTTCTATTATTTTTTATTCATTTAAATAAATAAATTCAGTAAACTTAATCGGGTAAATGTCTCACTTTGAGTAATTGAATATCTTGATCTACATTCATTTCTTAATTTTTTCAATTTCTCTTTTGATTATTGTTAATAAATTTTTTTTATTTATTTACATAGAAGGTTATTGATTTATTTAATTAGATGCTTGCATAATCTTTTTAATTTACTTTTAGAATTTTTTTTATGTAGAAAAAACATATTGAGATATCTTGCATACACAATATTTAAAAAAAAAATTAACAACCCACTACAAATCATAGATTAAGGGGGTGTTTGGCTTGGAGGTGTGGAATATCTTTTTTTGATGGGATCAACATAGAAAATATGTATTTTTTACTTTTGTGAGGAGTGATTTGTGCTTTAAGACAATTATATCTTTTTAAAAAACCAATAACAACTCCAAACTAAACACACACTAAATAGCTAGAGCGTGTTTGAGAGTGTGGTTGCGGTTGCTTTTTAAAGTTGTTTTCACTCGAAAATATATCAAAATATATTTTTTATTTTTTAAAAATTATTTTTGACATCAATGCATCAAAATAATCTAAAAACACCTAAAAAATATTAATTTAAAGCAAAAAAAATAATTTAATTTAAAAAAAAACACTTTTAAACCATAAAAATATTAAGATATAATTAAAAGGGCTCAGTCTTTTACTGTGGACTGCACAGTGCAGTCCACAGTAAAAGATGAGCTGTTTTTTTTATTTATTATTACACTTTTAGGGTTTTTTTCTTTTTTTCTTTTAATAATTTTTTTTTGTTAATGTTAATTTTTTTTATTCAGTTATCAGACTTTCATGACACGAATCCCGGGTTTAATAGGTTAACATAGTTTGACGAGTTAACCTAAATTTTTTTTGTTTTTTTTTGTTTTTAATTTTTTTTATTTACTTTAATTTGTTAATGTTAAATTTCTTTCTATTTAGAAAAAGATGAGCTGGTTTTTTTTTACACTTTTAGAGGTTTTTTTTTTTGCTTTTTTTTTTCTTTTAATAATTTTTATTATTTAGTTAATGTTAAATTTTTTTATTCAGTTATTAGACTTTCATGACATGGATCCTGAGTTTAACAGGTTAACATGATTTGACGAGTTAACCTAGAAATTTTTTTTTTGCTTTTTTTTCTTTGTAATTAATTTTTTTCGTTTACTTTAGTTTGTTAATATTAAATTTTTTTTCTATTTAGTTATTAAACTTTCATGACACATATTTCAGGTTTCACGAGTTAACCTGGTTTCACGGGCCGTCAATTTTTTTTTGTTTTTTTCTTTTAATAATTTTTTTTATTTAATTTAGTTTGTTAATGTTAATTTTTTTATTTAGTTATCAAACTTTCATGACATGGATCCCGGGTTTAACGGGTGAACCTGGTTTGGTGAGTTAACCCGAATTTTTTTTCTTTTTAATTAATTTTTTTTGTTTAGTTTAGTTTGTTAATTGACAATAAACTAAAACTGTTCAGTGTTTCACTGTGCAAATCCACAGTGAAACGTTGAGCTGTCTTCTTCTTCTTTTTTTTTTTTTGTTTTTTTTGTTTTTTTGTTTTTTCTTTGTTTTTGTTTTTTTTTTGTTTTCTAGCCTTTATGGGATTTTTTTTGCTTTTTTCTCTGTTGTTTTCTTTTAATGAAATTTTTTTGTTTAATTTTTTTTTGTTAATGTTAAATTTTTTATTTAGTTATCAGATTTTCATGACACGGATCCCGGGTTTGACAAGTTAACCTGAAATTGTTTTTTGCTTTTTTTCTTTTTAATTAATTGTAACATATACTAAAAGGGATATGTATTTTTTATGGACTGCATAGTGCAGTCCATAGTAAAACACTGATGCTTTAGGGTTTTTTTTTAAGTTGTCTCATTTTTTTAGCTTTTTTTATGCCTTTTGGAATTATTTCTTTGTTTCTTTCTTTGTTTTTTTCTTTTAACAAAATTTTTTGTTTAATTTAATTTAGTTTATTAATATTAAATTTTTTTATTTAGTTATCAGACTTTCATGACACGTTTTCTGGATTTAACGGGTTAACCTGGTTTAACAAGTTAACCCAGAATTTTTTTTTTTGCTTTTTAATTAGTTTTTTTCAATTAGTTTAGTTTGTTAATACTTATTTTTTTCTATTTAGTTATCAAACTTTCATGACACATATCCCGAGTTTCACGGGTTAACCTGATTTCACAGGTGAACCCAGTTAATTATGGGTTGACCATCAATTTTTTTTGTTTTTTTATTTTCATAAATTGTTTTTGTTTAATTTAGTTTGTTAATGTTAAATTTTTTTTATTTAGTTATCAGACTTTCATAACACAGATCCTGGGTTTAACGGGTTAACATGGTTTGACGAGTTAACCTGAATTTTTTTCCTTTTTAATTAATTTTTTTTGTTTGGTTCAGTTTGTTAATTTTCAATTTTTTTTATTTAGTTACCAGACATTCATGACACAAATCCCGGTATAACGGGTTAACCTAATTTGACGAGTTAACCTGTAATTCTTTTTTGCTTTTTTTTCTTTTTAATTTTTTTCGTTTAATTTAGTTTGTTAATGTTAAATTTCTTTCTATTTAGTTTTTTTTTCTTCTTAGGGATTTTTTTTCTTTTCTTTATTATTTTTAATTAATTTTATTTAATTAATTTAGTTTATTAATATTAAATTTTTTTTTAAGTAGTTCTCGATTGATGCCTTTAGTTTTTCTTTTTGTTTTTTTGTTGTTTTTATACCTTTGACTGTGGACTGCACAATGCAGTCCACAGTGAAAAGGCTGATGCTTTTTGTTTTTTTTCTTTTTAATTAATTTTTTTTGTTTAATTTAAATTGTTAATGTTAAATTTTTTTCTATTTAGTTATCAAACTTTCATGACACGGATTCCGGATTTGATAGGCTAACCTGGTTTGACAAGTTAGCCCAGTTAATTCTGGATTAACCCATTAATTTATTTTTTTCTCTTTAATTATCAAACTTTCACGATGCGAATTCAAGGTATGACGGGTTAACCTGATTTGAAAGGTTAACCCAGTTAATTCATATTTTTTTTCTTTTTCTTCATTAGTTTTTTTCTTCCTATTGGTTTTTTTCTTTGTTTTTTTTTAATTAATCTATTTAATTATCACACTTTTATGACACGACCTTGCAGCCAGACCCACGTCAAATGCTATTGGGTCTGGTATTGCAGTCCAGACACTTTTATGCTAAGGGTTAACCCAAGTTTAATGTTATTATTAATATTATAAATATTACTTTTGGGTCAAGTGTTTTAACCAAACTTAAGATTCTTGGGTATAACTTTGCAAAAAAAACCTAACACTTTTAGATCTTAACTTTTTTTAAAATACAAAAAATAATTGACCTGCGGCATCGCGCGGGGCATTTCACTAGTTCAGTATCTTAAACGTGGCAAAAGGAACACCACTGTTTTCGTGAATTCCGCATCTAATTGATGAGAACCTATTTTCGTCATGAATTGAACACAACAGTTCTCCTCGCTCAAGGCATGAGTGATGGGAATTCTTGAGCGAGGGGAATTGGGAACCTGCCAAGCTCATTTCAGATGACTCACCCTCGCTCAAGGTATAATTAATAACAAGACCGTTTATGTCAGGTATCACAGCAGTTTAAGACTAAAATGTATTGTAACCCAAATCCTAAGACCATGCCGAATAGTCATGGGCTAAACAGCCATGCGAGAAGTTTAAGCCATGCAAGTTTGCAACCACCCTCCCATAGATGATTTAGGAAAGATACCACCTTCACCACCCTTTCCTCTCAACGGAACTATCATCCACTATTAATTAAACAGGTTGGGGTTTTTCTAAAATTTATTAAAATTGTCTGGTTTATGAATTGACTCAAGATTTGAATTATGAATTCGACGGGTTATTCTAACTTTAAGTAAAAAAAAATTATGTAACATCATTTTAAAGAGAACAAAATTAACTTTGAATTGATTTTTTTTAACCCAACTTAAAATAAGAGTTAGATTGACTAGACGAGCTAAAAACGAGTTTAATAACTATAATTTTTATTAATTAATTGTGTAGTGGGTTTTCTTTTTTGTTTCCTAATGCTATTAAGCATATTTAATAAACATATTGTTTTAATATATTGTTTTTATTATGTTTTAGTTTTTTCTTTTTATTTTTTACATAATGTGATTAATTTTCTTGAAAATCTATATTTGGAGCTCATCGAAATTTGGGGTTCTCGTTTTTTCTTCTCTCTCCTCTTCATATTGGGTATCCAAGGAAAACGCAATATGAAAGGTTAGTTTTCTTTTAATTTGTCGATCTTGGCGAGATGAATTTTCTTCTTTTTCAAATTGTTGATCTTGGTGTATACAAGTTCCATTCGATGGGGAAGTTTACCTTGGGTGTTATTTCATCTAAAAATTACCTGAAAACACAAATTTGATATTGAGAAATTTTTGGATTTCAGGTTAGTTTTTTGTTTTTTTTTTCATTTTTGGATCAATTTTTGGTTGCTTTAAGGAATAAACGATTTTACTTAGGTCTATAAGTTGTTTTCTAGGAGTTTTTTTACATCAAAAAAGGGTTGAAAAATGGATTTTTTTGGGTTTAAAACCGCTGCCTTGATTTTCTAGCGACCTTTTGGTCCCTAGATTATGGGCCTACAACTGCAGCCTTAGACGACACGTTTTTTGAAGGAAAAGATGATATGTTGTCTATGGGGTTTAAAAGAAAAGAATGAGGGCGGACGAAACTAACAATTAAAAAAAAAGGTGTGGTGCCTAACCTATTTGTTTTTTTAATATATTTTCTAAAGTTATTAAGCCGACCTGGGATAAGGATCAGGAAGGTCAACTTGGATTCACAATAAAATTTTGTTTTTTTATAAACAAAATCAAAATGATAACATTTTTAGTTTATTTTTGTAAAAATTCAACAGGTTTTGTATTAGGTTTTGAGTGGGTTTTAGTCGAGATGGAAAGGTCATGAGTCAACTCGGGCTTTTGAGAGAGCCGCATCGGGTCAGTTCTCCCCTTTTATTAAATCCAATATGGCATAGGCCTTGGGTCATTCGAGGACATCGGTCAGCTCACCAAGGTGGCCCAAGTTTTATAGCGGTGGCATTTTCAACCCTTTAGACTTGAAAATAATACACTATTTCATTCTTTATTTGGAATTTAAATGTCTTTTGTTTTTACTTAAAAGAAAAGCCTTTTTATCAAATTTTAAAAATATTAGGCATGCCTTTTATTTTAGTCACGTGAGCCACCCCAATTTTTCCTTCTTTTTTTGTTGTTGTTTTGTATGAGAGAAAAAAACTATGTACTGGTTGGGGTATAGTTAAATGAAAAATAATTTTGGAGATAAAAATTTGTTAATTTTGGCTGGATGCATCCCCTAGAGGATATGTCATGTTTGCCCAGGGTTAATTAGGGTGTTTTTTTGTTCTTATTTTAATTTAATACTTTTACTTCCAATTCCATCACTTGACATTAAATTAGTTGAGAATTGGGCATTGTAATTTATTTTGGTTTGATATTTGTAAGTTTATCATGATCTCAACATACACGCCGAATATTTAGTTGGTCTATTAACTAGCATTGATTATTCTCAACTTAGTAGTTTATTTTCTTTCTAAAATGCCTCATTTTCTCACCAAATTAACCAATACTTACTTCTCATTTCTTAATTCTAATTTTCATGAAATAAAAAATAAAATAAATTGGAAAATAATATAATTGGTAAAAGAATAAGTTATAAATAAATTTTAAAAATATTTTTTTTGAAAAAAATTTAAGAAATAGGTTATAATTCACTAAAATGCAAAATATGTGAAGAATTCATTAGTCCAAACCATCGACAAAAATAGAAAAAAGAAAAAGTAAAATGGTGTTTTACTACACAAAAAGACTTAATTGTACATATTATTCATTATGAGTTAAAATGGTGTTGTTTTAAGCCTTTAAGCAAGAAATGATTTGATAAAATTAAATTTAATAGGCCAAAAAAAAACCCAAGAGAAAAAAAAACATTCATATGGATTCGGATATGGTAGCTCGAGCTTATGTTGGGCATACACTCAGGTTGGGCATGTTGTCATGCCTAGTTAGTGTTGGGCATGCTGCCTACTGTATGTTATTTTATTGCTATTTTTATTCATAAAATCCAAAAATAAGGACCATTGAAATTGAATTGTTTGTAGGGCCTCAGATGTTTTTAATAACCCTATAAGTGATGGATATCCATCCTTCTTATAGCATGTTGTTAGGAAGGTCATGGATACACGCCACTAGGGCTGTGACATCATCTCTACATCAATGTCTGAAGTATATTATCAATGGTAGAAGAAACCTTGTCCTTGATAAGGAATGTGTCGGTTCCTTATATTGAAGCAGAAGATTGCAAAGATGTAAATCTCCATGCCTTCAAGATTGGGAACACTAAATGGGTACTAGAGAATACGGTGTTAAGAAGACCAATTATTTCTGATACTGTCAGAATGATAGCTAAGTGCTTTTTGAAACATAGGCTACCATTCCAGTATGATCCAATTTCTGGAAATCCTAAAAGAGTCAACATAATGAAAATTAAGGCTGCTGATCAGAGGTTTGGACTTAGCATTAAGCCTAAGAAAAGTGATAATAAAAAAGTTGCTAGGATTAAGCGAGAAAGAAGGTTGGCCCGAATGGAAGGAAGAAAACCAGAAAAAAAGGGCATTGTAATACCACTCATCCATATTTCTTTCTCAAAGTCAGTATATGTAATGAAACTTGAAAACATGATGGAAGTTTTGGGACAAAAACTTGCTGCCATGGATGTCACCAATATAGAGGAAGGTGAAGAAAAGGGCCAGAATTGTAATGATGAGCTAAAAACAGTGAAATAAGATGAATTGTTGCCTCAGTTAACTATCCACTCTCTAGAAAAAGCTCCAACCAACGACTTTGTGCGAAAGCTTTCAGTTGTTTTCAAGTACTGATTACACGTCTACTTATATTTGCTTTTATATGCTTTGGATTGTAAATTGCTTTGTGTTTTTGCACCTAGTTGGCAATCTTGGCTTTAGATGTCAACATAAGATCTTTTCATAATTATTGAGCCAACTTTTAAAATGTTATTAAGATCATGTATTTTCTTCAACAATTCTTGTTTTTTTTTTTGTTTTGTTTGTTTACAAAATATGTATTTACACTAAAAATATCTTCTGTTTTCAAGAATTTTAAAAATAAATCCTCCACAAATCAACAAATATATTGCATTAAAAATAAATGGCCAAACTTTGATAAGGATGTGATTGCAATGGATGAAGAAGAATAAAAAAGAGATTATATAAAGAGTTTACTAGACTAGTAAAACATTCTGAGCATGTTTGGAAACCCACAAAAGAAGAATTAGAGGTGAAAAATGTAGACACGGAGTATGATAAAAGGGAGCTAAAGATTGGAACTCTGATTACTGCAGAAGAAAGATGTAGTTTAACCTCACTACTACAAGAGTATATAGATGTGTTTGCCTAGTTTTATGCAGATATGCCTTGTTTAGATATTAATATTATAGTACACAGAGTGCCTTTGATAGAAGGATGTAAATCTGTTAAGTAGAAATTGAAAAAAACTCGCCCTGATATAGTTAAATAAAAATTAGCTTTACAAAAAATATATTATAATCTCACTAAAGTCCATAACTCGGTTCACATGTTTGACGTGATAGCATGGGTTATCCAGTTTATAATTTTGACGAGTTCACCTACGGGCCAAATATGCTTTTTTTGTCTTTTAATTGTTTTTAAATTTTTTCCCTATTATATCCTTCAATAATGGATTGGCTGGGAAATAAACTACATGATTTATTTTTGTTTGCTTTCCATATGGTTATTATTGTCTCAAATAAGTTATAATTTTTAGGTTGATACTCAATTTTATAATCATATATTTTTACTATATAATTAAAAAAATAGTTTATAAAAAAAGTTATTGAACTCAATGAAATCCATAACACGGGTTGATGAGGAATTGAGATCAATTCAATTTGTTATTGTCTCAATAATTTTTTTTTAAAATTTTTATCTTGAAATTTTTTAGAAGTCAAGTCATGTTTTTACCAGTCATTAAAATTATATTTGAATTCATAAAATCAATTAATTTAATTTAAACCAACATCCCACATAATTTAGTTAATAACTCAAGTTAGAAAAATAAATTATAAGATTTCAAGATTAAACTATTATATCAGGATTAATAACAGATTAAAAAATTATTTACACAAGATTAAAAAATTATTCTTACTTTTAATATTTTGTTTTCCTTTTAAAAAATTAATCTTCGTTGCGGCAGACCACGGAACAATAAACTAGTTTACATATCAAGTGAGGGTAAGAGGTGAAGAGCACACATGGTAGTGCAAATAGCAAAAAAAGGTGTGGACAAGAAAAAGCAAAAGGAAAGAAGGCTGCTGCGGTATCGCATTCCCTTCTTTTGTCTTCCTTCTCTCTGAA
>Ga0325404_1007478_pt1 | contig 11372 bp, 8 predicted proteins | sample PopdelMetagenome_18_FD_205664 | JGI IMG/M metagenome (GOLD analysis project Ga0325404, IMG submission 205664) | Populus deltoides microbial communities from Bellville, Georgia, United States - Xylem-Control-R1 | ecosystem: Host-associated > Plants > Phyllosphere > Stem > Wood/Secondary xylem... | reverse complement strand
TTTGAGAGGGGTTAAAAATTAGATTATGAAAAACTATATACAACAATTAACTACTAGAAATCAAAATCAATGAACTGTAGTACATGTTCTCTATGTCCTCCAACCAAAAACACTAGAAATTAGTGAGCTTTAATATACATCATGTACATCCTCTGGTCAAAACTAATAAGAATTTTTGGGTTTTGATACTAACTAATGGAAATGAGAATGAAGTATAACAATCTTTATTATAAGTAAAAGCTCTCAAGAACAAAGAACACAATTTGTATTTATCAAAGTCTCCACTTTTCGAAAGCTATTACAATTCTTTTATATAAAAATAAAATTAGAAAACCCTAGTAATATTAAATAGAAAAAATAGAGTGCAAAAACTATTCCAATTAAATAGAAAAAAAATAAACGGGTATAATAGCATTTCCATGAAAACATCAAATTAAATAAAGAAAATATTTATATGATATAAATGTGTGTATTATGTGTGATAATATCCATTTATTACTCTAGATAAGATAATTATTAAAAAAAACTAACCCATTTGGTGGAAACTTTTACCGTGCATTATGTGTAATTAATGACATTCTATTAATTAGTCATAGGGTGTATATTGAACAAAAATACACAGATTAATATAAAAAAGATAATAAAATTTATGACCCACTAAAAATAATAGGAATATCTTAACTTAGAATTTTTCTCTCACATTTATTTCTATTTAATTATTTCTTAAAAATAAATCTCAAAAAATAATTAATACGTTCTCACTAATATTTTTAATATAATATAAAATTACTTTCCATTTAAATCTGTATAGGAAATTGTTACCCGTACGCTACACTAGATAATCCTCCTAAGACAGATAGACAAGCAATGTCATTAGAATCTTCTCTGGAACGTAGCTGTCATGTCAAAATATCCATAAAGAGATTTTGAATGATCCATATATTGGTAGATATATATGACATATATTTTTTTTTATATAGTAAATCAACAAATGCAGAAACAATAAAGGGAACTGGAACTGGAAACAAATCATCCTGCAACTTCCTTTTTAGAAACATCAATAATTAAAATAAAGTAAAAAGTATCAAGCAAAGACGGTAATAAAATGACAGATTCATATGATGCACTAAACTTAACTAAACCTTAGTAATTAATTAGGTTTTAAAAATATAATTAACAACAAAACCATAGTGGGAAATTGAGTTAATGCTTTCCTAACAAGCTTATACCGAGATTAACATCACAATGGTAACAGAACATACGGCTTCCTCGTCAGCATTCAGCCCTTAATTTATATATATTAGTGCATCGAGAGTTGACAATTATGCCTGTTAAATTGATTGGTAGAAGAGGAAATTGAGAGAAAGAATGGGTGGCAAGAGCATGATGAATATGGCTGTACTGATGTTGTTGTTAGGGGTAACGGTGGTGACAGCAGCCATGTCACATGATTATGGAGATGCGTTGACAAAAAGCATTTTGTTTTTCGAAGGGCAGAGATCAGGGAAGTTGCCTTCTAATCAAAGGATGAATTGGAGGAAGGATTCTGCCCTTAGAGATGGATCTGATATTGGTGTAAGTGGCTATGTCTTTCCATGCATATTCAAGCATGCAGTTCACAAATTTGCTCAATGGTTTTGTATGCTTGACTTACAAATAAACATCTGATTTGCTTCTGTACTTTGCTGTCAATTTTTTTTATGTAAATTTGTTCAATGTCATTTCATGTTTTTTATTTTTAAAATTTATTTTGATTCATGAAAAAAACACAAAAATAATTTTAAACAATTTTTTTTTTTTTTTGAAAAGCCAGCAATGCTAAACACGGTAGACCTAGCTCCATTTTCAATAATATTAGTATTTTTTTTTAATGGTGTCTCTTTTTATGATAAATGCGTTCCGATCATTCCTTTTTATAACTTTCTTTATGTCATATCATTTAGTACATAAATTTTAATAAAATTTGAAGTATAATGTTTTCATTTTCGCAAGAAATACTGCTTGTTTTATTTAATAAATTATGGACGCACAAATACAATACATAATAAAGTCCAACCAACTACCCAAAATTTAACACATTTATGCCGGCCCGATTGAAATCTATAGTTATGTGCTTCCTGCTGACAAGAAACTATGATGTTCTTAACATTCTTGTAGATGGATATGGTTGGTGGGTACTACGATGCTGGTGACAACGTAAAATTCCATTTTCCAATGGCATTCACAACAACGTTGTTGGCGTGGAGTATAATAGAGTTTGGTGAATCCATGGGCTCAGATTTGGAACATGCGTTAGAGGCTCTACGATGGGGTACAGACTATTTCCTGAAGGCCACAAGCAAACCTGGCATGGTTGTTGCCCAAGTCGGTGATCCCATCAGTGACCACACATGTTGGGAGAGACCTGAAGACATGGACACTCTCAGAACTACTTACGTTGTTAATCAAACCCATCCTGGATCAGAAGTTTCAGCCGAGATTGCTGCTGCTCTAGCTGCCTCTTCTATCGTGTTCAAGGACAAAGACAAACGGTATTCTATTGTACTTCTCCAGAGGGCATCCCAGGTAATTGGGAGTAGCTAATTGTATAATGTTAATAGCAATTGTGGGTGTCAAAATTCTTAAATTATAAGGCAATGCACATTTGATCTCTAATTAATTTCTTCTCTCTTCTAATTATACTATACAATAATGTCTTGATAATCTTTCAGGTCTTCGACTTTGCAAACAATTATCAAGGATCTTACAATGAAAGTATCGGACGAGGGGCATGCCCATTTTATTGCGATTTCAATGGCTACCATGTATGTATTTGATCACAATATTAACGAAAGTTATGGAGTTGCTAATTAAGATTTTTTAACCTGTAGTACAATATTGGTAATGATTCATCTATCCAATATCTAAAATTATCATATATATATGATGAATACATTTGTCTTACAGGATGAACTAATCTGGGGAGCAGCATGGTTATCCAAGGCAACTCAGGACCCCAAGTACTGGGATTATGTTGTAAAGAACATGGCAACTCTAGGGGGCAGTATTTTTGAGTTCGGATGGGATTCAAAACATAGTGGGATTAACATAATTGTTTCTCCAGTAATCACTCAACTTCATTTTTCTCTTCCAATTATCATTCGTGAATATCTTTAGCTTAATCTAAGATTTATTTCGATCCACAGAAGATGATGAGCTCCTCTGGTAGTTCCTTCATTACCAATGCTGACAGTTTCGTGTGTTCCTTGTTGCCTGAGTCACCTACCAAATCAGTAACATACTCTCCAGGTAGCATTTTCTGACATCGATCTTTCTGGATAGCTTGATTTACCCCATATGTTGCCAACGTTTCGGTAATGATGGATTTCTTATGTCGATCAGGCGGGCTTATGTTCAAACCAGGAGGATGTAACTTGCAACATGCAACGGCTTTATCATTTCTTCTTATTGTTTATTCTCGCTATTTACAAGTTGCCAGCCGATCAGTTCATTGCGGTTCTGTGGTTGCCACCCCGTCGAGACTCGTCGAGGTCGCCAAAACCCAGGTATTTAATATCTTATCGAGTCCACTTCTAGCCATTGAGAAAATCGTAGTCATTAAAATTAAGAAGAAAAAAAGTAATGGCGCATTGCTTGATGCAGGTGGATTACATACTAGGAAGCAATCCATTAGGGATGTCGTACATGGTTGGATATGGCCCAAAATTCCCACAGAGAATTCATCACCGAGGATCGAGCTTGCCTTCCATGTCTACTTTCCATGAGCATATTGGATGTCATGATGGCAACAGCTATTTGGTGACCAAAATGCCTAACCGGAACGTCCTTGTAGGGGCTGTTGTCGGAGGACCAGACAACAACGATCAATTTCTTGATAGTCGTCTCAATGTTAGTCAATCAGAACCAGCTACGTACTTTAATGCACCTTTGGTTGGGGCCTTGGCTTTCTTCAAAGGTGGAAAATAAAACTTTTCATTTTGTTATTAGTAAGGTTTTGTTTGGTTAGGGGAAACAAATAACTGTATCTCATGTTTATTTCTTTCTTCATTTTTTTTTAATTATAAGATAGTAACTAAATGTTACTTAATAATATAATAATTAAATAATTTTATTGGAAAAATATCGTATGACATGTCTTCATAGGCCAATTATTTTTTTTAATTATATTTTATATTTATTCAAATACTAAATTATTCATCAGCTTATATAATAGTAACTAATTAAGTATTGTTTATAAACACAGGGACTAAGTTATAATTGCCTCTATTCCACCTGTGGTGGGTTTTTCAGCTAAATAGTAAAAGTTTATGAGGTTAAAATCAGAAATCTCAAATTTATAGGATTGTTTATAAAAAAACAACAACAAAAATCTCCTCCATTTTTTAACCCAAAAATTATGAATTTTGAACAATCAAACTCTCCCATATCCCCAGCCAGTGACCAAAGAAAGAAGAAAAGATGCAGCAGAGTAGCAAGGACAGGGGCGGAATCAAAAATTAAGAATTAGGGGTGTGATTTTTCAGAGTTTAGAGGGGCTAACTAAGGGGTGCAAGTTATTAAGATTAAACCAAGGATCTTAACAAAATTTTAAACTTAGAGGTGCCGTGGTACCTACAACTCATATGTTGTAGGTCCGCCCTAAACAGGGAGGGCTTATTTTAGTGTTCATGTAGACTATTCTTTCTTTGTTCCTTTTTATCATTTTCCTGCTTTGGCCTAAGCTTTTGCTTGGGTTTTTTTGTACTCTCCCTCCTTGTATGCTTTGGTTAGTATTATCCTTCGAACTGTTGAAAAAAAACAAAAAAACCACAATAAGAATAAGAAAACTGGAAAAGTAAGCAAGATATTTGGGTTTTTACTAGCTTTGATAACTTTTGATGTTACCAGCTATCATCTTAGAAGACCGAATTTTTCCTTCTTTTGTATGCATGTGAACATGCAGCAGCCCTCGATCAAATGGATTGGTGGTCCTTGTGCATCAATTTCACACATTATATGTTTTGATTTTTAACAAACTCAATTTAGTGTCTGACGTTTTGGATTTGGTATAGAGTCAGCAGAATCACTTGACTAAGGTGGATTGTATTTTTATCAGATTTAACCAGATACATATTAAAACCAACCAACACAGTTCTGGGTCTGAGGTGAGCGAAGGATTTCTCGTTTCATCAGCTAATTTCACACTCAACCCAACATTTCTGGGTCTGAGGCATATTTATTGATCAAAGCCAAAGCATTGCTAGTCAACTGTGCTATATTCACAATCCTTCCCCTAACAGCAGTCTTCAAATTCCCATTCATGGCATTTCCTGCGAACCCATCACTACACGTGCTCTCATCAGTCAAAGCAGCACTAACCCAAGTTTGTACGTCATCAATCATCGACTGAAAGTTGGACTGTCTAGCATGACTCATCTCATCCATGGATTTTCCAAGCTCGTTCACCGCGTCACTCAACTCCTCTACACAATCTTTCATGGCGGACACCTCCCTAGGCTTCATGTCATGGGTTTGAGAGAGCGTCGATATCATGGTTGAAGTTGATTTAGCTGATGACAGTGTCACGTTAAGGGCTGCATTGGCTAGGAGCTTAGGGCTTGTTTGGATCGTGCTTGAATGGATAGAGAGGGAAGTATAGCAAAGTCTTGGATAAGTTGTTGTACTACAAGATGTTCTTATGAATTCTGTCCTGGATTTTGTGGCGACTCTAGCAGCTGAGCTAGAGTTTAAGTATGAACTAATGGCAATAAGAAGTAGAAGGAATTCAGCTAAAGAATTGGAGGATAAAGCTGCCATAGCTAACTTCTCTTTATCTGTTTCTCAATAAGGAGTTAATTGGATATTGATGATGAAAACAGGGAAGGAAGCTTCCCAATTTATAGCACTACAAAGGTAGTTTATGGGGGTGAGCATGGAATTTAAAATTAAATTAGCATTGATTAATAGGATATTTTGTATGGTTTTTATTTGATTCATAGAAATATATTTTGGTTGCATATGAACAACTTGAAGTAGTTCACAGAATACCATTTTTTTTTTTTATGAAGGACAAAAGCTTTATGATTCTGCTTCTTTAAGACACCAATTTGAAGATTTTTCTACAGTGATTGACTACTATTGAACAACATTATTTAGTTAGTGCATTCATTTCTCGCATAGGTATAGAATTTACCTTTAAGACTACCTACTCTCTAAAGATGTAGCTGCGAATGCTGCAGCTTTCTTTTATATGCTGAATAGCATGGGGTCAAGGCTATTGGTTTATGATCATTTTAATATAATCTCGATGATAATTGTGCTAGTTTTTTTTTTTTTCCATGAAACAAAACCTAAAACTTTTAACTGCTGGCAAGGTATTTGTTATAAACAGTGATCGTAGAATCAACTGTCAAATTATACAAAATCTATCACTAATTATAATTAGAAGGAAAAATTGCAACTGTCAGTGGAACGTCCACTAGCTCTCAACCTAGAAGACATAACGCAGAGAACAATACATAATTTTATGAGGCTGCTACTGCACAACTGGGTGAGAATGAATTAATTAGATCGCATAATTAAGCAATAAATTAACTTAATTGCTACTGTCAAAAAAAAATCATTTTAACCTAAAAGTTTAAGTTATTAGGTGAGGTCTCAAGATATCATTTATATTATTTTCTAACACACTTCTTCAAGTGAAAGCTCTTTGGACTTGAAACTTGCATAGACTTACATTATCTTGTGCTTGATTTTTATCAAATAAATAGGGTGGTGAGATTCGAACTCGTGATCGTTTGGTCATCAAGACTCTGATATCATGTCAAAGAACCATCTTAACCCAAATACTTAAATTACTAAGTGAGATTTCAAGATATTATTTATATTATTCTCTTACCAGACATTCATCCAATTTATTTCTTCCTGTTAATATCTCTCTTTCAGTTGCTGTTGTTATTTCTCAAAATTATTGCATGCTTGGTCTAAAGTTTCCAAAAAATATCCAAATGTAGTTGATGTATAATAAAGATTTGTGGTTGATGGAGGTGGTCATTGTTATAGGTCTAGATATAGAGTACTCTGCTAGCATGCTTAATTAAAACGACGGCAACTACGTGGAGGATATATTTTACATATTCATAATGAGACCACAAAACAAAGAATTATGATATGATAATAATAATTTAACCCACTAGATCAACTAAGTCAGTTACTACTAAGTTTATTTTGAAACTCTGTTTGGATCAAATTCTAAGTTATCGAATTGATCTGTTAAGCCAATTCAGTCCAGGTTTATATATGACGCTGACAATTGGTGCCCACAAGACTCAAGCATCGACAATCACCAGTTAAAGTGCGAATTCTACCCCTCCAAATTTGTGGGGGGAATGAGATATGAACACAACCAATTTAACTAAAACATTCTACTTCTTTTATTCTTGCACTCTTAAAAGAACTTTTTTCAATTTTTTTTTTATAACTATGGAACTATTTATCAAATCGAAATGATATGGACTTGAATCTCATTAAATCATGGTAATAAGATCACTTTACCACTTACAATACCCCGTTATATATTTAAATCTTTTGCAAATGATTTTACCTGCTGCTCGGTGAAAATTGTACTTTAAAACGGTCCGTACTGTTTTTTCACCCCTAAGAGCTTGCCCAATGACACGTTCCTCTGGGATCTCTTGGCCCCTACTGCAAGTCAAATGTTTTCACCCCAAGACATTGTGAAAAATCCAACAACACAAAGAAAAGAAGTTTTTGGCTAGCAAAAGACGCAATTAGAAGACCTCGAGCTCCTCCCACACACAACACACACCAATTATTATTTTAATTATATTTTATATTTATTAAAATATCAAATTATCATCCAAACAATCTAATAATAACTAAAACACCAACATGAAAATACAAAAAAAAACCCTTGGATACTTGTTTTTAAAATTTTTATTTTCAAGGATAATTTAATTATGTTTTAGAAATGTAAAAAAGATGGAATTGTTCACAATTAAACTAATAATAACCAATTATCCTTATGAAAATATCATGGTTAAAAAAAAAAACTAATTTGGTGACAAAAGAGGAAAAAGATTTCTTTTCAATAACAAAGAGGCTTAAAAGTGCAAGTTATATATATTCTTCTTTTACTTTATATATTCTTAAAGTAAAGTATCCAATTCCAAATTTTTTTTAGTTTATATATTCTTCTTTTACTTCAACTCCTAATCATCTCTTTCATTACATCATCTTTAATTTTTAAACACAGAAACACAAGCTTTGAAGTCTTCATTAATCTTCCTATGTATGTATCCAATTCCAAGCTTTCGTAAGGTTTTCATTGAACCTCATCACTACTCAAGTGAGAAACGCACTGTATTCCAATCAAGATCAAAATGCCTTGCATTACAATTAATGCATGCTTGTATAGTCGTAATTAAGATTCCAGGATAGATAGATATATGGGTGTTGCTAATTGGTCCACTGGGCTATCAATTAATTAATTTCGTCCTATATATCTCCCTTGGCCTACTCTGGATATTTATTGATTTATGATCCTGATCTTCTTTGGGTGTATCATCCTAGAAAATCTTCAGCTAGAATCCATGGTGGCCACTCAACACAACTTGGTACGAATGAATTTAGATCAAATAGCATAGTCAAGCAATTAAAGGTTGGCTAGAGGTTGCCACTAAATACATTTATCCAATTTCTCTATTCTTGCTAAGCTCTCTCTTTCGGTTGCAGTTATTATTAATTTCTTTTGCGCAAAAAAAATTATTTGATTTCATGGCAAAGCGTGGGCACTAATGCTAGATCTTTCCCCTAAACTCATTGGAAGGCTATCATAGAGGCGAAGAGATATTGGCTACGTACGTGCTTTAGTGTTAGTGAGACCACAAAACAAAGATTTATGATAAAAGAAACGTTATAATTTAAAAGCCCTATAACATCTTAGTTATAACTAAGATGAACTTTTAAAAGAACTTTTTTTCAATCTTAAGAAATACAAAAAGGAAAAGAACTTGAATGGTGATCATCACTGTGTTCTTGAAAGATATAAAATCAATAGGAGAGAAGGGGGGGTGTCCTCCAATATTTTCTTTCACTTGCACATTTCTGGACAGTAGTTTTACAACGTTGGAAGTGTGTTCTAACCTTCTCCATCATTTATAGACAAGGAAGAAAGAACAACTCTTTGACTTCCAAGAGTAGTAGATAGATTAATGGGGCCTATATTTCACGGGAAGTTAAACATTCCTGTTGATGGGACTAAAATGGCGTCGTTGTTGTTTCCTGAATCAGACTGCTGAACCATACATTCTTGTGTTGTTGTTTCTTTAACACATCGATAACAAGGGTTTCCATCTAGAAACACGAACAGCGACCGGCACATGGAGTTTGAAGACAAAAACAGACTCAAATTTTGGACAAACAGTATTTTGGCCTCACTACCAAACTCTCCCTAATCATTAAAAAAAATCAAAATAATATACAATTGATGTACAGTGGAGATACGTGGCTGCTCTTAAAGTTCATTCTTATAGGTCTAGATCTTTAGAGTATGCTAACATGCTTAGGGGTAAGACAATTACTAAGATTAGATTTCACAACGAAACCTTTAAGCGATTGCTTTAAATTTGTTTTCCAGGTTCTTTGTATACTAACTCTATACGTTATAATTACCATGTAATTAACTATCACAAGCTGTTTGTATAGACCAAGATCTTAATGTTGTAGTTTAGACCAGGTCGTATTCTACTGTTCTAATCCTCTTGGGCTCAGAGTTCATGGTAAAGTAACGTTAATGTATTTCAAATTCATGTGGAGTACAAGATCTAAGACCAACTTTCATATAAATCATCGCCTATGTACAAATTCACACAAAGTAACTACACTATATATATAATACTAGCCTGATTAGAAGATCAATCAAATATTTATTGGTTAAGGGATGAGTACTGTGTCTATCATTTTCTTCTTCCTTCTTCTTCTTTTTATTCATCAAAAGTCAAACTGTATGTATGCTTTATATAAAAAAATTGGATCCAATATATCTTTATCGTTAAAAGAATCGGTCTGAATTATAACCTGTTTAAGGTTCAATCACATATTAAATGAGTTTACTCAAATTAAACCGGTCAATTAAAATATATTATTATTTTAAGATTTATTTTTAAATTACAATAATATTATTTTAGAAATTAAAATAAATAAATAAAAGGTTTCATGTTAAGATTTTGACATAATCAATTAGATCACGAGCTAACCATTCAATTATTATAACAAAAAATCACGAGTTAAGTTATTAAATTGAGTTTGAACTAATTAACTCCTTACGAAATTCAACACGAAATTTAATTCAAATGAAATCTTGGATAAGTGAATTATTGAATTAATTTACCGGGTTGATCTCTAAATGTAAAACTGACAAAAAAAAAAAGTTCACTGATAAAAATTACTTAATTACACTCGTTTAACAGTACCATCGCAATCGCCACTTAATCTTTAACTATATTTGGCCACACAAATCAAATTAAAGTATACTACCATACAATGCAGTAGAACATCACACTACATAAATTGCATCGAATTGGGAATACTAAGGAGTATAATTAGGCCCACTTCAAGCAGCTTACTAGCCATTGAGTAAGGCATAGTTGTTGACCAAAGCCAAGGCATTGCTAGTCAACTGTGCTATGTTCACAATCCTTCCCCTAACAGCTCTCTTCAAATTACCATTCATAGCATTCCCTGCGAAGCCATCACTGCATGTGCTCTCATCAGTCATAGCAGCACTGACCCAAGTTCGCACATCACTTATCATCACCTCAAAGTCGGACTGTTTTGCATGATCCATTTCATCAATGGATTCTCTAAGCTCATATACCGCATCACTCAACTCCTCTACACAATCTTTCATGGCCGATACCTCCTTCGGCTTCAGGCCATGGCTTTGAGAGAGCTTGGACATCATGGTTGACGTTGATTTAGCTGATGATAGTGTTACATTAAGGGCTGCATTTGCTATGAGCTTAGGGCTTGTTTGGATTGTGCGTGAATGGATTGAGAGGGAAGTATAGCACAGTCTTGGATAAGTTGTAGTACTACAAGATATTCTTATGAATTCTATGCTGCTTTGTGGGGTGACTGTAGCAGCTGAGCTAGAATTTATGAAAAAACTGATGGCAATAAGAATAAGAGACTTGGAAGTTAAATCTGCCATATCTCTCTCTGTATTTTTCTCAAAAAGGGGAGTGGTTATAGATGATGAAAAGAGGGACGGAAGGTTCCCAATTTATAATCCCAAAAACGTTGTTTAGCATGTTCTACATAAGGGACCGACCACGTCTATTTATCCCAATTAAGCATAGTGGGACTCTATA
>Ga0325404_1007470_pt1 | contig 11380 bp, 8 predicted proteins | sample PopdelMetagenome_18_FD_205664 | JGI IMG/M metagenome (GOLD analysis project Ga0325404, IMG submission 205664) | Populus deltoides microbial communities from Bellville, Georgia, United States - Xylem-Control-R1 | ecosystem: Host-associated > Plants > Phyllosphere > Stem > Wood/Secondary xylem... | reverse complement strand
CTAATTGCATCAATGTCATTTTATCCAGGCAAAATGTTTGAGTGCTGTTGTCCACCAAGTCCACTAAATTAACAGTTGGCCACTACATCAATAATCAATTACCAAATGAATAGTTCTGAATTTTAGCCTATAAAAAGAGGTATTTGCTATTCATTTAAGCATCTTGGTTTTCAGATCAAAATTATTTTCTTGCTTGCTCTCTCTTTGTAATGTTCAAGTTTTATTTCATGTTTTATTTTCATTAATCTCTTGTTTATGCTTTTCATTTCCTTTACTACTCTTAGTTAACTTATATCATTATTATGTTCTTATCTTGTTTATTTATGTTCTTCTTCATCATTATGTCTAGCTAAGTTAATGATGTCAAGGTGAAAAGGTTTCACTAATGGTGTTAGAATATGTATAATATAAACTCAACATGGACTTCAATGTTTATATCTAAGAAAGTTTGTTATTAATATGTCTTATCTTCTTATCTTAATCATTCTTAATACCTTGCTTATTAAATGGTTAATTTACATTTGTGTTGTATAACACTTGGTACATCAAATGCTTGATCCTTCATAGTCTTCGACCGACATCGTTGTTATGAGAGGAACTTGATTTGTTGTTAACATAAGTTAGCATCATAAATTGCTGACAATATTTAAAAGTATGGTGTTACTAAAATAAGATAATTAATATGATCATGTTAAAAAATTATAATGAACTATTAAGGATAAATCATCCGATTAGAACCTCTTTTATGTGTGGTTTCCAATTGAGTAATAAAAAGAGTTTATACCATACTTATTTCTAATACCATAGTGGATCCTCTAACCTTAACAACTGTTTTTATCATTATTTAATCCTCACATTAATCTCACAAGTCAAAAGATCTCTTTAACTCTTTGTTACATTATATGTATTATTTATAATTTATATAGGTGACCTCCCTGTTGATCGACCCCGGTCTTGTCAGGTTATTTATTACTTTGACACTCCTGCACTTAGGATAAGATCTCAACTCTTTGATCGTGTCAGCTCGTTATTCCTTATAGTCTAGTAACGAGATTTGCCCTCAAGGTTTGTGAGTCGAGGATAATCAAAGCTATTGACGGTGGTAACATAGTTATTTATTGGTTGGATGTCCCTTCCTCAGACTATGCTCACAAGAGTTACTCGAGTAAGTTATCCATCTGAACCATATTATTCTTAATGCCTTCCGTCTCTTTATGGTAATGGGCCTCAAGGTGAGCCCTTTATTCATTCTCCATCCTTTTATGAAACTTAGTTTGTAAACTCTAGTAAGGGGACATATATTTTGAATACATGTTATGCGTATTCCATAATTCATAAACATAAATGCATATGGATGCATGATGATGTATATTGGATATGGATTAGTTATACCCCAGGTTGATATATGGCCATCATTCCTTTTTTTATATCAAATATAAGAAATTTTATAGATCAAAATGAAACTAAGTTGGAGACCAGTAATTCAGAATATACAGGCATGTATATATAGAGGCTAGGGGAACAGGAACCCTTAATCAAATATTAGTACATTACAAACTAAAACATAGCCTAACAAATGGTTATATAGACAACACTGTAGATAGCAGTAGATTACCCAAAAAAAGAACAACAAGAACACAAAACCTAGACAGATAGGCAACCAGCAGCACCAACCACCAGCAGGAGGACATGTTTTAAAAACCCAAAACAAGACCACATAAACTCAAAACTCATGGAGAAAATAGCAGCATCAAGAACCACAGCATCATGATTGTCAGAGATCAAATAAAGTGAAGTCATAAAGAAGGAGAAGAAGGGTCAAAAACCTCATACCTCCCCTGAAACCTGTTGGCCACCCCAGGTCAAACCTTAGTAGAACTTCTGCTTTTGGAGAGAACAGCAACATCAGTCTTCACTTGTTGGCCAGAGTTAACCATAGTATGTGCACCAGCAACCAAACTTCTATTACGACTCATGTACTGCTTCCAACCTTTAAAAGGTCCCCCTCCTTTAGCAGCAGTAGCCATATCCTGCATATGATCATCAATAACATGCACTATGGTCGAAGGAGTGCAAGGCATAGCATATGGGGACTGTATGGGAGGGGCTGAAACTTGGCCACCTTTAGTGAGTTTGGCCTTTTTATGGCCATGAACTTCAATCCAACTATCAACCACAGTTGCCACTTCAGCACACATTGGGTCCATACAATGCTCACTATGAGACATGCCACTATAAACCTGATGTTCCATAGCAGCTGTCTCTGCAAAAGGGCCAGAGTTAGAATAACCAGGACTTAGATTTGCAGGAGAGGAAATTGTCTAACTGTGCTTCTTTTTCTTATTACCACGAACTTTGGTGCAAATAGAAACGGTATGGCCAAGAACCCTACAATGTTTACAAAACCTAGGAAGGGACTCATATACAACAGAGGCATTCCATTAGGCAAAACAATATTGATTGAAGTAGGCAGTTCAACAACCAAATCCACCTATATGAGCAATCTTGCATACAAAAGCCTGGACATGGAAGTGCTGAGCATGTCACAGTGAATAGGTTTACCAATCACGCTAACAATCTTAGACTGGGACCCTGGACATATCAGTAGCAGCAAAATCAAAGTATTCAGGCATAGACTTTAAAACCATAGGCCTTCCAAATACTAAGTAAAGACCACCACTTAGGACTACAAGTTTATCATTTTTAGAAGAGAATGTATAAATCAGCCATCCAGAGTCATGCATGGTTAGCTTAGCATTACATTTCCATATACTGGAAATGAGGTTGTTTAAAGTAGTATAGCCAGGGAATTTCCCAGCAACATATCCAATTATGCATAATTTCCACATATCTTTATTGTTGCCTAAATCATCATCTAGTAGGAGACAAGATATAGCATTGTTAAAATCAAGGTAATGAACTAGAGATGGAGTCCCACTCCAATCATCATCAACAGAAGGTTTACGAGTACCTAGTGAAAGTCGTCAGCAGGAACTCGTCCATGTTCACCAACAGAGACACCTCCAACAACAACTTTCATAGTAGAAGGAATGCATAAGGAAGCATCACAAAAAAGAGCAAGGACCCCAGAAGGTCGGGGAACTAAGGGACTCCGTTCAGGGCTAGGGGAATGCCCACCACCAGAGCTAGAGGGAAGGGAAGAATCAACTTTAGCATCATAACAATGTTCAACAAGCACTGGGTCAAGACCAAATGGACCAGACCCATACATAGCAGCTCTAGAAGGATGACTTGACTAGACAGCACTATAACCAACCCCAACGAAGTCAAAACTAGGAGACACTAGAGAAGGGGATACTAGAGCAAGAGCCAGCTTATCCTGCTTGGCAAGGGATTTTCCCTAATTCTGAGCACTAGCATCATGAGAAGAACCAGTTAAAGGTTGTGAAGGTTGACAAGAACAATCTTACTGTGCAAAATGAAGTAACGCAGATTTCTTCTTTGATTTCACTATAGGAAACTATAGTGAGTCAAAAAGATATTGAAATCAGATAGAGACAACAATCACCTCGTTTGAAATAATTAAAAAAAACGAAACACACCCACCGTGAAGAAGAAACTTGTTCCCCAAGAAGAGAAACGTTATCACAATGAAGAGCTCTTTCTCTCACTACCCGAGAGCTTCTGTCTCCTTATGGCCATCATTCCTGTATAAATGGGTAGGGTTCTAATTTTTTCATAGCTATCAAGACAAATTAATCTGAGTTAATGCTTAATAAAAATATACTCATCACAAAGAGATATTGTTCAAAAGGTTGGGTCTAAACCCTTTTCATTAATAATTGATGAAAACTTTTACATTTGGAAACTAGTATAATCATCATCATCGTTTACAATGAGAAAGGCAAAGCCTTCAACCTTCAGTTCTCCCTGAGGTTCCTCCTTAATTGGCTGTTTGGCAACAGCCTTTGTATCAGTTGAGGAATTAGAGCAGCCAGAGGGAGCAGGAGCTGTTGGGGGATTTTTTTGCGCTTATGACTGGAAGATTTGTTACAAGTAGAATTTGAATACTTGATAAGGATCTGTACGCAAATGGGTAAAACTGGCTTCTCAGCCTAAATCCCCTGATGCTGCTTCTAACTCTCCTCTGGTTGTTCATGTCTCTAAAGATCGCTTTGACTCTGCTACCACATTACCTTCAAGGAGGCAATACTTGACAAGGAGCAAAGTCGCTGCCTCCTCTGCCTTTGGATGCTCAGGCATGTTTGGAAAGAGGGGTTCTTCCAACAACTCCTCCTCGGGTGACTTCAAGATCCAGGGCAGCTCAGCTTCAACTCCATCCTTCTCCCTTTGATATATTATGTTCTTGTAAAATATTGGTCAAGGTGCAATTCTGACACTGTATGTAGCCTTTTCATTTGGCTTCTTGTTTAATCCTGCTGGATTGATGTTAGTTCTCATTTGCTGATCCTGCATGCCGGCTCTTTATTGCTTGCTTATTGCCCTTGGTTTTTGATGCTACATTTATCTTGCAGTGGTTTTATGGGAGTCTGATTCTCTCGGTTTTGTTTGGGGGTTGCCCCAATGTTGGTTGCTATTTCTTGCCCTGTTCTCCTGGGAGATACATTGTGTTCCCTAGTTTGCTTGCTGTTTGGCTTGTTGCTGGATGTGGCTTGTTGGTTGCTGGCTATTGCTTGCTCCTCTCTGCCTTGCTTGTCAGGCCTGTTGCTTGTTGTTTGGTTGTAGCTGGATGTGGCTTGCTGGTTGCTGCTTGTTGCTTTTGTTATAGAAGCCTGTTCCCCCTTTTTAGGATGTTTGGCTAGTCTGCTAAATTGGACCTTTTGTTTGTATAAGGGAGCATGTTCCTTAGTGATTTTCAGTGTGATTGTCCTGGGGAGGTTGTTCCCATGCACACGCCTTTGTGTTGTACTTGTTTTGCACGCTAAGCTTGCTTTGGTTTCTTTGTTTTATGGTCCGGTTGCTTGTTCAGGGGAGGATGTTCCCCAGCACAAGCCTTTTGTTTTCTTATGTTCAATAAGATCTTCTTGCTTTAGTTTTCCAAGGGCATATGTTCTCCTTGGCTGTTGCTGCTATCTGTAATGTTCTGCTGGTTTCCAGCTTGTCTTGCTATTTTTTATTTATATACTTCTTACATTTTATCCAAAAAAAAAAGGCAAAGCCTTTGTTTTCTACGTCCCTAAGAAAAGCATCAGTCTCAGCCATGCTTTGTTGATATTGATAGATATCTTTTCCAATGTACTTGGCATTGTGGTCGATTCTTTAGGCATGGACAGAGGCTCGGTCAATCTAATCATCCATGTTTCTCATCTTCTCCAAGAGTAACATGTTATTCCTATTCAGTTGATTGTTATTGTTGCAATCACTTGGTTATGGCACTCGAGTGGTCCATTCTTTTCTTCCAAATGTTTTGCCTTAGACTTTTCTTTGTCAAGCTTTTTTTCTAACAGGTTGATCTCAATTCTCTTATTATCCAAATCAGTTTTAGAGGCCCCGGTAGCTTTTCTTTTGGCTTTTACATCAGCCAGCTCACTTTTCAGGATCACATACTTCTTATATAGCCTTTCATACTACTCAATTTGGCTTTTTAACTCAGTTTGGGTCCTTGAAGACATATCAGCCCTTTTCTTGGTAATTGTTGAAATTGGTTTTCAAAGCCTCTAATTTAGTACTAATTTACATTCATTGTGATCTCAATTCTCCTCATACTTTCTCATCTTGGTTTCTAGTAGTCTTTTCTTCTTTTAGTTGCTTTTCTAAGAATATGATTTTCTTGTCATTTTCCTCAAGTTGTTGCTCTACAAACTTTCTCAATTTTTTTCAATGAGTTGCTCATCGAGGGATATCTTGAGGGCTTTACTAGAGTCTATCTCCATTTAGAGCTTTTCTAATTGTTCTCTCAACTCTTCCATATTGCTAATCCTCTTTCTTTTAATTGGTTCAACAGCTTGCGAAGTCTCAGATTCAAATCTACGAGATATAGAAATGGTGATTGGTGATAGATTTCTCCACTTTGGATACTTTTCACTAGTAATTGGATCTCTCGAATCATTTGATTTCTTTTTTACCAATACCAAAAGCTTTTAGTCTTGCCTGATGTTCTCTATAACTTCCAAAGCAAACTAGTCCTTAAATAACCTAGAGAAATAGGATAACTCGGTTGTCCTTGGCACATGTTGTATGCCCTCAAGTTTTTTTACTACCAAAGTGAACACGTAAATGACATATCCAGTGACTCAATTAAAGGCACCCATCATTTTTTCCCACAACTCATCAAGCAATAAGTTGCTCTCATCCATGGGGCTTTCCATTTCATTTCTCCTTATAGGATCCTTGCAAATTTACTTTTCAATTTACCTCTCTCAAGTACCTCCACTCATTTTATTTAACTATCTCCAATGTTGTTTAAGTAAACCACCAGAAGTTATTAAATATTAGCTTCTTGGTTTCTATATGGCTAATCAGCCATATATACAACAGTTGTTCACAACATCTCATTGATCCCTTGCCAACCCTCCTACAATGGCTAAGCATTAAGATAGTTTCTATTAGTATTGTCGTAGTGGGATTCATCTGAGTATTTTTATATGCAACAAAAGTTGCAGCTGCCTCTAAACTAATTATTCCAGTGAGGTTTGGAAATAACACCAACCTGAAGATTCCTAAAGTATTCTACTTTTTTCTTCAACAAATCTAGACTTATTCTTTCTCCTTTTAAATACCTTTTTGATCATCTTCCACTTTAGACCACTAGCACTTTTCTCTAATATCTTATCGAGATCTGAAACTTTGATCAATTTTGCCAATTCAGGTAGCACTTTATTTTGCCTTTGGTAGAAGTAGACTTTGAATGGATTTCGAAAATTTGGTCAGTAAATCATATTTTTCCAAACTAGAACACATGTTTACATTTCCAAAAGTGAAGCACTCGTACTTAGGGTCCAAAAATGTATCTAGGCTTTAATTGTTGAATTTTGCATGAACACCTTTATGATTTCCACTATCCTCTCATATTTCTTTAAAACCCCATCCTCGTGGATTTTTTCATATGTGAGATAAGCTTTTTCAAGTCTTTTTTGGAGCAACTCACATTTCTGGTAGGTGGTAATTTACTATCATCCAGTCTCAGGCAATCTCTTTCTTATAACTGTAGGGATTCAAAATTCAACTCGTATTCAACATAGGTCATCTCTCTAATGGTGGCTATTTTATCAGCTCTTGGTCCTATAATTCAAGATGTTTTTTAAGGTTAAGCATGTCTTAAAGCAACAATGTTTATTTGTGAAACATACATCCTACAGGCAAGTTCTATGTCTTGTTATATGAGATATTGAGGTAGGCACTATCTAGTCTTAAAAGGACTCTTGTTGTCCTAGTGATTACCCTCATAAAGGTAATATGGGGGGCTCAGTAGGTAATGGGATGGTACATTTACCAATCACTACCAATCAAAGCACTCAGCAAAAAGTCAGATGGTTTCATGAACATTAACCCTGGCTGAAAGTCATAGGGTAAATCACTACTCCCCCACCTAACCTGAAGTTTCCATGTGTGTGCATTCCAAAGTGATATATCACAAATAAACTAGTAATGCATAAAGACATTCATCCATATCCAACTTATATGCATGAGTAAGATAAAACATGTTAAAGCGTAAATAAGTAAAAAAAAAAAAAAAGAAGTAAGCCAAATGTGAAAATTAAATCACATAAACCATATAAAACATACAAAGCCTAGTCCAATACTATAAAAAATAGAAGGTCATCAGTGGAGTCGTCATTCTGTCACGTGTATATGTGCGGCGTTACAGCATCAGGATCAAGGAGTCACCATCTAGTTGTTTGGTTTAGGGTTACTAGGAGACCCGGATGGACTGGTCTTATCTAAAATTCCAAGTTAAGGAACTGATTGTGGCTAGGGAAGGTATTAACACTCCTAACGCACTTTACTTGAGGTAAGTTGTATTGTGTGGTCTGGATATGGTTTAAAAATGTGATGGATTCCTAACCAGTAGTTTGTATATGGCTCAGAACATAGATTTATGTCCATGAATAAATTTGACATTTCAAATTTATTATAGGCTCGTAAACTCAGGTAAATTCTTATAGGAAGAATCCATGTAAGTGCCCTAACAGGGTTCACCTATCCTAGAAGACGAAAGTGTTTTCTATAACATGTATATTGTGATGAAAAATACTTTCAATTAAAATTGATAAATAACCAAAATAATTCTAAGAATTTTCTAGTCAATTTATGGTACTTAAATATGAGCCTACTAGTAGGTCAAGCATTTATACCAGAATATTAAAAATTAATTTTTAGAAATTAAAATTTTTAGAATTATTAAAATATTAGTCAAATCCTTAAGGAATTTTACAATCTTATTGTAAATTGCAAAGAAAATATAAAACTGCCAAAATGGACTTAAGGGTGTATTTGCTAAACATGCTTAAAATAAGAATAAAAACACAACAAACTCTATCGAAAAACATCAGATTATTCCAGCACTAAAATCAAACCAAAAAAATACAAGATAAGCTCAAACAACATCAAAAAAGGTTTAAAAATTAAAAAAGCATGAATAGGCAAGCAACATTGACTCCACCATTGAACTTTTACATGATTATATCTTCTTCAAGCTTATTAGATCTTCTATATTATACTCTTAAACCTTCACACCAAGATCTTTTCACAATGTGTTTCTCCATGTTTTTCCTCTCTTTCCTTTCTTCATTTTCCAAGAGTTATTTATAATGTTTTCCTAGTGTTCTTGATGGATTCAAACATAGATTGATCAAAGCTTAACCCTCTAATAAAAAAGAGATGGTTTTGGACAAATTTAACAACTAAAACCTTTATCCTTCAATGATTTTAGGATGGTAGTTTTGTAACAAATTTGCCTAGGTAGTTTTTTTTTTTTTTAGACAATGGCATGCCTCCATCACCTTCTAATTTCAGATGAAAGATTTATGACTCATGATAATAACCCTCTGGGAATTTTTAAGTGTGAACACATGAAAACATTGAGTGGTTTTGCAAAAATGAGTATCTTAGTCAAGGCCGACTGGGTTGACTAATTTTGAAGCTTCACTGGAGCAAATATGATGTAAACGTCATCAAAGACCACTGAACTTGATAGAGGAGAGGCATACCTTTCAATTGGATCCATTCTTGCTATATTTAGAGGTATATAGCTTCACATTTATTCATTAAAGGTGTCAAGTCGATCAGTCGAGAATCTAAAAATGCAATAATGACTTATTAAGGACTAGATGTTGTTGAATAAAATAGGATGTAAACATCTGATGGGATTAGTTGATCTTTGTAGAGGGGGTGTTTCTCAATTGAATAGTGGTGGATACAGCTTTAGAGGTGGTCGGAGACGCCATATTCATTTGCTTAAAGGTGCTTACTCGATCAACTAAAACTGCCAAATAAGAAGCTAAACAATGGCTGAATGACGCGTTGTCTAGGTTAAACCCTAGAAATTATGGTTTTAATTTGGGATTTGACAAATTTTATTTTAGTCCATGTTCTTTCAGTTGCTTTTAATTGCATTTATAATTGCCTCTTAAACTATTACTTTCATGCAATTTCATCCATATCGAACTCAATCATCAGCCCCAAAGTTTAGCTTCATTTTTATATTGGACCCTTAATTGACCATCAAACTTTTAATTCTTCAATTTGGCCCTCAATTTGGTCAATTTCAACACCTGCAATCAGACATCTCTTTCAGTTTGGTTCTTGGTTTTTGATTTCTTCAATCAAGTCTTTAATTACTCATCAAACTTTAATATTCTTATAATTAAGCCCCTGATTCATCCAATTAAAACTCCTAAAAAAAATTAAGACCCCGAACTTTAATTTATTTCAATTAACACCCAAATTAACTCCAAAACTGATTTTCCTTATAATCAAGTCCTCAATAAGATTAATTAAGCCTTCTAAAATTTTCATTGAGTCCTTACCTATTCAAATTTGTATTTTTTTATCCCAAATAAAAATATTTTCATCAATGAGGCCCTTTGTCAATCAAAATTGGGTTGCTAACTCTATTAATCTTATACATTTTGGTCCTCCAGCTTTTTCACTTGTCATTTTGGTCCTTCACCACCAACTTGGTCAATCTTCAAGGCTTTCTTCATATATATCCTCTTGTACTTTGGATTTTCTTTTCTATTTTTTCTTTTTTCTTTTCTTGATTTTTATAAGGTCAAAAGCGGGTAACAACAAACTTATTTGAGTAATCAATAGAGGATTCATCACCCTATATGAATTAGGAAAAAATATTTCTTCTATTCTCAAATAATATTGATTGTGAAATTCTTGGCCAAAATGGAATGAGTTTTCAGAAGAGTTTCAAAATCTTACTCAAATAATTAATGACTATAATGTTGAGAACTAAAACAATTTAACAAAGCAGATATATTTCAAGCTATAATGTTTAAATCAGAACATTCATGATGAAGGGATAATAATTACACCGAGAAACTAGTCATTAAAAGGTTAAATCAAGCCACTTATAACTTTTCTAATATTTAAGGGATCATGACAGGTTGCTAGACATTGCATTTGATCTTCAAATATAAATCAATCAATTATTAAATTGATAATAGATTAATTTATTTAATTTATTTAATCTTATTTTATTTAGGATTATGATTTATATGTGGGTCAACTTATTAGGGAACCTAATTTGTCACACTCATAAGAACGATTGGTCAGAAATTAAAATGAGATGATTAATCAAGTGACTTGATTGTATATAAATTTTAGAAATTAAGAATTAAAATATAATTAATATATGGGTCTTACAATTCTAGACTTAGAAACAATCAAGTAAGGACTTGATTGAATAAATTTCTAAAATTAGACTAAAATAATATATGTGATATTATTTAATGGACAAATTGATATTTTTTTTCCATTTATAGGGTTTTTAGGTTTCCTTATAAATAGAATATTATGTCTCTTATATCCTATGAAAGGGAAAAGAAGAGTGAGAAAAGTACAGTACGTAAACACCTAAAACACAAAAGAAAAAAGTAACACTTTAAGGTATAACAATCATTCTCTTCTAAAAGGGTCTAGGAGATTTTTCACTGCTAGTTCGTGTGGATTACTGTTAAAGGTCAGACACTTGAATGACTTGTCATTTGTGACAACACATCATTGAATCAAATATTCAAAGCTGAAAAGAAAATCTGATCTTCAGACAATTTTCACATAAATCTTAAACAACTTTAGATTTATCAAACAAAATACTTAGAACTGTAAAGCCATTTGATTAGTTGGCATAATTGATGGGATTTTAGTGGGAGATGAGTTGTAATTGGTGAGTGGAGGATGAGTTGTTAGGCATATATTCCTCCTAAATTTATGACCATTATACCCTCAC
>Ga0325404_1007468_pt1 | contig 11381 bp, 9 predicted proteins | sample PopdelMetagenome_18_FD_205664 | JGI IMG/M metagenome (GOLD analysis project Ga0325404, IMG submission 205664) | Populus deltoides microbial communities from Bellville, Georgia, United States - Xylem-Control-R1 | ecosystem: Host-associated > Plants > Phyllosphere > Stem > Wood/Secondary xylem... | reverse complement strand
TGCCTAGAGACGAGTTAAACAAAATCTAAACAAGTAAGTTAAAAGGTAAGTTTATTCTTACTTATCAACAATGTAGAATTATAGGATATGTAAAAATGAACTGTTCTATGAGATATATTTCCTAATAAGAGTCAAGATCTAGAGTATAAAATTGACTTAGTATTAAATCAATTATGTATTATAGAAAGGAAACTTAGTAAGTTAGCAGGTTGTAAGAAATATCAAGAGTTTAAAAATGCTAACAAAACAAAAATGAAAAATTAGTGGGCAGTTAAGAAAAAAATAATATGTCTAGTAGCACATACAACACTAAAAACAATGAATAATAATTTGTGGTACTTAGATAGTGGTTATTTTAGACATATCTTAGGAGATAAAAGTTAATTTAAAAAATTTGAATCCTTGAGTGGAGGATCAGTGACATTTGGAGATAGAAGCACAACTACTATAAAAGGTAAGATAAATATTGATATTCCTAATTTACCAACTTTTCATAATATTTTGATTGTAAATAGTTTTAAAGCTAATCTACTAAACATTAGTCAATTTTATTATAAGAATCATAGTGTAATTTTCTAAAAATGAATGCAACATCTAAAGTTTCAACCTTAACCATCTTGGGTTGTCATAAGGTAACACTGGATGATAATAATCTTGGCATCAACACCTTAGTCATATCAACTTTAAAGCTTGTTAGAGATCTTTAAAAGGAAAGCAGTATATGGTCTCCCAAATTTATAAACAGTTAGGAAAATGGTGTGTGGAGCATGTGAGGAAGGAAAACAAACTAAGTTCAACATAAAAAAACTACTGACATTTTAACCTCAAGACCTTTTGAATTGTTACATATAGACCTAATGGGTCCATTTCAAACTGAGAGTCTAAATGGAAATAAGTATATCTTGGTCATTAAGGATGTATACTTGGACTATTATATTAAAAGAAAATTCTAAATCATTTGGTCTTGCAAAAAAACTGTTCAAAAGATTGCAAATAGAAAAGAATCTTTTCATCTTTAAAATTCATAGTGACCACGACAAAGATTTTGAAAATACTAACTTTTTTTTTATGATGAACAAGGTATACATCAAGACTTCTCCGTTATTATCACTCCCCAATAAAATGGTATAGTTGAGAGGAAAAATAAAGTTATACAAGAAATGACTTAAACTATGCTAAATAGTAAAAAAGTCGCATTGTATATCTAGAGGGAAACTATCAACATTGTTGTACACATTTCAAACTGTATTGTGTTTAGACCTAAAATAAAATTCTCTCCTTATAAGTTATGGAACAACAATAATTCCACAATCAAATACTTCAGCTATATTTTGAGAGATTAAGAAAACTTATATAAGTTTGATAGCAATAGTGATAAATGAGTCTTTCTTGAATACTCATCACACAACAAGCCTACAAAGTCTACAACCTACAAACTCAAACTATCATAGAATCAATCAAGAAATATCTCGATAACAACATTGAGATAACTAAATAAATCTCATCAGAATAGGATGAAAAAGACTAGAAGAAGAGTTCTACATATGTTTCTAAACAGTTATAAGAGAAAAAACCTTCATTAAGGATAAAACACAATCATCCTAAGGAGAATATTATTGAAAAATTGGATGAAGGTATGTGGTTAAGAAAAAAAGGTTATAAATCATGTCTCATATATATGTTATTTATCACATATTAAACTTATGAAGGTTGAAGATGCCATACAAGATGAAAGCTGGATCAATGCCATGCATGAGAAACTAAGTCAGTTTACAAGAAATGATTTATGAGAACTAGTTTCACATCTTGATAGTCACAAAATAATTAGAATCAAGTGGATATTTAAGAACAAATCACATGAGCATGTAACAATTATAAGAAACAAAGTAAGACTAGTGGCACAAGGATACACTCAAAGTGAAGGGATCGATTTTTATGAAATATTTGCACCAGTAGCTCATTTAGAATCTATTCATATATTGTTTTCAATTTCCTGTCACTTGAATTTTCAAACTATATCAGATGGATATAAGAAGAGGTTTATATAGAACAATTCAAAGATTTCACTAATCATTTACCTCTTAATCATATGTACAAGTTGAAGAAAGCCCTTTATGGTCTAAAACAAACACAGTGAGCATGGTATGGACAATTAATAAAATATATGTTAGATAACAATTTCAAAAGAAAACAAGTTGACATGACTCTTTCGTAAAAAAAAAACTGGTAGACATTTACTCATTGCTTAGATTTATATTGATAACACTGTGTTTAAAGATACTTGTGATTCACTTTCTTATGAGTTTGCTAAAGAAATGAAATCTGAATTTGAAATGAGTATGATCGGTGAGTTAAACTTCTTTTTTGACATACAAATTAAGTAGAGTGAAAATATAATTTTTATTTCTTAATTTAAATATGCTAGAGATATGGTGAAAAAGTTTAGCATGGAAAGAAATAGTCATGCTTGTACACTCTGTCAAAATACACTTAGATCTTATATGTAAATGTGTTGATTCTACTCTTTATAGAAGCCTAATAAAGAGTCTACTTTACATTATTGCTAGTAGATCTGGCATTGCTTTTAGTGTGGGTGTTTATGCTAGATCCCAATCTAGTCCTATAGAATCTCATCTTATAGCAATGAAAAGAATCATAAAATACCTTAATGTTATAATTGAACATGGTTTATCATATTCAAAAGATTCAAACTTAAGCTTAGTTGGCTATTCAAATGCCGATGATAGAAAAAAGCATTACTAAAGGGTGTTTTTATGTTGGTGGCAACTTGGCAAGATGGATGAGTAAGAAAGAAAATCCAATCTCATTGTCCATTACAAAATCTGATTATATTGCAGCAAGTTGTTACACACAACTTCTTTGGATGAAGAAGATGTTAGAGGATTATGATTTTTCTCAAAATACTATGACCATTTATTATGATAATTCCAGTGCACTTGGTATCTTCAAAAAACATATACAACATTCATGAACTAAGCATATAGATATAAGACATCACTTTATTATAGACTTGGTTGAATCAAAGATTGTGTCATAAGAACATGGAAACATCGAACATTAATTGCTGACTTATTCACGCAACCTTTAGATGGTCTAAGATTTATATATGTTTTTCACATGTGACATGTTAAAACAGAACCATGAAAGCAAACCTTGTAAGTATACCTAATCTATACCTTTAAATCTCACAAATTTCTTTTTATTGGGATAAATGCAAATCTTATTTGGTAGTCTTCACTTTTAAACACTATTTTTTTGAATGATCAAATGATCAAATTATTAAGCACTATGAGAAATTCTTGTTGTTTTACTATCTATTAGCAAAAGTAAAATTAAATTAAATGTAGGTATGCTAATAATTAAGGGGAAGTAATATGTCTTGAATTGACTAAATTTAGTTGAACCTAGTACACAAATTGTTAAGATGCTCCTCTTGACATATCCTTAAGAAAAATTCAAGTGTTCACATCATTGTGGAAATGGACGAACACTTCAGTATGCATCCATTTTACTCTCTAATTTCTTGAAGAAAAAGCCAATTGCTCAATGTGGAAATAGATGAGCAATTACTTAATGGAAATCATAGAGTTAATCAAATATTATATTAGGAGTGAAAATCTTTTATATCAAGGCCCTGATATATAGTTTAACTTTTAAGGTATGCTCACACCTTGCTAGCATATATTTTATCGAAGAGAAAAAGATGATGATTTTTTTTTTAAATCAGAACTGTTGTCTTTCTCACTAACACACTCACATCTTGATTTTGTCAACTAAAAAAACATGCGTTCATGAATGAAGATTGACTGATAAGGTAAATATTCCCTTCTAAAATGTCAATTATAAGTATTTCTAGACTAGAAATTGAGTTACTTTATGTAGGTCTATATCTTTGCCTAAGTGTACAATTAGATACACTTGTGAGAAAAACATGTGAAAATGACGAAAAGAGAAATGGTTAGTCTAAGAAGTCAATCTTTTTTCATAACACTGATGTGTCATCTTAAAAAAGACTATAAGTGCATATCATGAAGCTTGATGTGAGCATGAACAAGAGAAAAACATTTTTTTTCAGAGCTAAATTAATGGTTTTGTTTATCAAAACACACAATAATCATTATCTCCCTCTTTGTTTCTTTTTAAGGCACTCATCTCATATTTTTTCAAGAAAACCTCTTCATTTTTACTTGAAATCTTATGATAAATACAAAAGAAATTTATAATACAAAACATATGTTTATCCTCTTCATCTTGCATTTAACCTTTCTAAAAATATGGTAAGGATATCCTATCTTGATCTGAAATTTATTAAGAAGTTTATTAAAAAGAATGAGTGTTTATTATCATCTATGCGTTATATTTACAGAACATATTCCTTTTCATTTATTGTTTTTGAAAATAACTAATGTATTTTCTTCTTAAAAAGATGTTATAAAGTAAAAGCTAAAAAAACATGGAGCCTCTATTTCAAGATCTTCTAATAAGAACAAGAGACCTCATCCCCTAAAAAGACTCTAATCCAGCCCTTTAAGATTCAAGGGACAAAAGAAAAAGGCAAAGCGATGGCTAGTTCCTCTAAATCTGAACCATAGTTTGGAAACATTGACCGCTTCACTTTTCCTGGTGTAAAGATGGCTTACCAAAACAACTTTTTCAAGAAAAACATACTAGGTAAAAGAGATGTTTTGTTAACTGATCTTCTCGACCCTACATCTATGTTTATAGAAGACATATTTATGAAGAAAAAAAACAATGGGGTAAATTGATTGAAGGAGCATCTGCTCTATATGTTGAAGAAGTTAGGAAGTTTTATGTTAATTGTGAGCCTTTCAATTTTAATGACCACTCCATTACTTTCACTATTAGTTTTCTCTTGCTATCATTAAAAAGTTATATGAGTTACTTGAAATCATAAATCCTGGCTTTTCTTATAAGCCCCTTCAAAGACTCATATGAGAGATCTATTTGTTGGCCCTAAAGGACTAAAATGGTCAAATAAAGCACATAGACTGCTTATGAACATTATGCTACCTCCTTACTGACTGTTAGCAAAAATTATGCTAATAAACCTCTGGTTTATTGGAAGATATACTGAACTTACAATTGAGAAAGCTTAATTTATGAATGTTATTGCTATTAATGTTCCGATCAACTTAGCCTCTCGCTTATTGATATCATACAAAAAAGCTACAACCGATAAGGACGTGATTCTGCCTTTTGATGGGTTGATATCAAGGATAACAATCATGGCTAAAGTACCATTATATGATAGTGAGCCAATAATTCATATTTTTTGAAACATCTCAGTCGTAACTATTGTCAAATTCAAAGTTGTGGTTAGTAAAATGAGGTCACATCTTGAAGAGTTTACCTCTTTTTAGCCAGAAACTCCTCAAACCAATCACCTACTCCCTCTTATAATTGAATAATTGCAAGTACTATCAAATATGTTTGAAAGTTTTACTAGTAAGTGGGAACAAAATATTGATGATATTGAAGAGTTGCCAATAGATATGCAACAAGATATTATGCATGTTAATGATAGAATTGTTCACCTTGATCTAGATATCGAACAACTGCATCAGTCTATTATTGGTGAAGATGAGGACTAGGATTGGAGCCAAAATAAAAGGGAGACAAGGATGTATACAAAGAAAAGGAAGCAAAGCAACTAGCTAATCGTCATAATATTTATTTTGTTTTTATGGAATTTTACTCATTGTTAATTATTAATGAATATCAAATATCAAATATTCTAGTCTATAATAACTAGGATATGTTTTGTAGCATAAAAAATTCTATGTTGAATACTTAATGAACTTTGAACTTAATGCATGTAGTTGCATAACAATATCTGATGGATGTTTATTTTTTAAAATATTATGAACTATTAGGATGCAACATGCTGCATGAAGTATTCTTTAAATATGTTATGAATTGTTTACATGAAACATGTTAGAAACTATTAGAATGTTGTTGCATAAATATTATTAAATTTTCTCCTGCTATATAACACTGATTCAATTGTGCTTTTAGGTATACTTTAATGAAGTATTTGTTTATAATTGAACTATCTGAATGACTGGCATGTTAATTCATCCTTGTTATGTTTTGTCATAAATCAACCAACTAGGGAGATTTTAGATTTCAAAATGATTGACTTTGATTAGTGAATGATTATTTGCGTTGATGAAGATGAATTTGTTTAGATTGTTAATTTATCCAAATTAAATAAAGAATTAGTCAAGTTTATCATATAGGATATAGCGTGATTATTTTTGTAATTAACTAGTTTGTTTAGGTAGATTATATAGGAAGTCCAAATAAGTTTTATCTAAAGAAGATAAATACATGTTATTCAAAGATAACTGTCAAAGAAGTGTTTTTAAGAAACACATTAGCAGTATGTTAAGAACGTAACAGACTAGGAAGCTTTGAGATAATGTTTATCAAAGGTTCTGATCTTTATCTCATAGAAGTGTATATAAGGAAGGATAATTAGAGGCATTTAGAAAGAGCAGCACTTGCAGCGAAGCAAGAATACCCAATAAGCTAAGGAGTTACACAGAGTTTCGCAACTTATATTCTTGATATATGAGTGGAGTGTGAAGAAAATTCTCAAGGAAAATTGTTTGCTGAAGAGTTGGTGAGCCTGTAGACTCATAGAGAGAGTTCATGTGTTAACTGTTAGCAATTAGAAGTTTTAGTTATGGTGTTCTCGCAAGCTATCGTAATAGAAGAAAAAACATAGAGTTTGTCTTGGTAAGGTTGTATAGACACAAAGGATTTGTAGAAAATACTCATCTTATAATAATCTAAACTAGTGAAAGTTGTCTATCTTAGGTTTGGTTGCCTTAGAGGGTCTTTTTTTTTTTAATCTTTTGAAAAGTTCTTCAAAAGGTTTTTCCTTCGTAACCAAATAACTTGTTCATATAAGTTTTCCACGTATATGTTTATTTAGTTACTGATCAGTGTTTGCAAAGTGTTAATACATTGCTCCTTAATATATAGAAAACAAAAATGGGACTATTAGATGTCAACGAGCTCGATCAACATAAAGTAAATATGGAACTATTATGAGTGCAAGTTGTCATTGTGGATAGAAATTAAAAGAAAGCGTTTCATCTTTGGAATTTCAAGTTGATTGCCAAAATATTATTTTCTAAATTTGCTGGATGTCTTGGGGGTCTCTACAATCTAATTATGTCATTAAAAAAACAAAGAGGTCATTATCTTTTGTAATATTTGATTCAAAAATTGAATTAGTACTTTAGCCATCACTTATTATATATGAAAACCAAAAGCATGCAGTATATGATAATTAAATGAATGGAAACAACACCAATAACAAACATATAAAAAATAATTAAGTAAATTTTAGGTCAATTCCTTAAAAAGAACAATCACTAGAACCATGTAGTAGGAGTAATTGCTATATATATTGAGATCTAGAAAACATTGTATTTATTAAAAATAATACTAAAAAGTCATTTTTAAATTTTCATCCAAGAATTTAAGCATTTGAGCTGTAATAATTAACAATATTGGTTAAATTTTGGATGTATATGTTGAAAATTTTGTTTTAAAACATTATTAATATGCACATTTAATAATGATTTAAAATGATTGTGGGTGAATAAAAAATTAATTTTAAAGAATTATTAGTTGACATGTTTTTGTAAAACCAAAAAACTCCATCCCATATAGAAAAGAAATATGATTTTATTGTTGCTTGTATAATGAAAAGGTAAAAAATTAAAATTGAGTCCAAATAGCACAAAAGCTTTTAGAAAAGAAATGACCTAAACAAAGTGAGTTTTGCTCTTAAGTGGACTACAAAAAAAAATTAATTTCTTGCCCATATATTTAGCTTTGATTTGAGTTTATAATTCTTTGATCCATAAAGAATTATTTTTTTATCAGTCCATTAATTAGTTTGTCTAGTCAATAGATAAAGAGTCTGAACAATTAGTCTTATTCTCCACCTAGATAGTTTTTTCAACGCAAAAAAATCAGATTTAAAGCCAAAATTATCAAGCATAATATTGTTTTATAACAATTAATTAAGATCGATAATTTCTCATAATTTATTCTGGTAATAACTTGAACAAATATATATATCGGTTTTGGTTTCAAAATCCTTTATAAAAGAGAGTTGAATGAAAAGTGTTTATATTTGTTTTTTTAGACTGTTTTGCTTGATAAATTTTAAGAATTTTGACACTCTTCTTCTCTTTAATTTTTTGGATAATTTTCTCAATTTTCAAACTATGCATGTTAGCATTTCAATATCTTATATAATGTTATATATTTGTTTTGATTACAAGTTCGCTTTGAAATATATATTAAGTCTATGCTTACTCCTCTAATAGTTTTGTACAATAGCATAAATAGCAAGGTACGTAATTGAATGCTACACACACACACACACACACACACACACACACACACACACACACACACTTGAGATCTTAAGACTCGCTGGCTGAATGATTAGCCTAATTAATTACTCACAGAGATCGGATCAGAAACAAGTTTACAAGTACGTTAAAGTAAGCTTTGCTCTAACTAATAAAGTGACGGGTCACCAAACAATATCTCCCTCTAACAGTAGCAGCATGTGCTCTAATCTACTCTGCTTGTTCCAGGAAATTAAGTTGATTTCCATCTTTAAAACGCTCAATTGACTGACAATATTTTCACTGCCAAACCCCTTGAACTATTTAATTGATATGACATGACTAATGAGGTTAAACGTGCGGCAAATAGTTAACATATAAGAACCAGCAATGGCAGGAAGATTCTCGTGGCTACAGTCCATTTATTTTAAAATCCTCACTCACACTAATTAATTTCATGTTATTCTATTCTTCTCTAATCATTTATGGGTTAGGGCTAGCTCCAACTGTGTAAGATGTTTGTTGGTACTAATTAATGCTGATGTTAAAAATTTGTTTTAAATTTAGATTTTTGATATTTTTAAATTATTTTAATATGCTGATGTTAAAAATAATTTTAAAAAATAAAAAATATAGTATTTTAATATATTTTCAAATAAAAAACAACCGGATATATATTTTTATACCTAATAATTGCCCCCTTGCGTCTCTCCATGATTTATATTTTCATATGAAGACACAAGTCGATTAGAAAGACTACATGCATGCATCTAAGGGAAGACTAACGTTGACTATGTTTTAAAAAATATGTGCTACATGAGAAGGGCTGCCTACTGCTGATCATGGAGTCACTAATTCCCTAAATTATTTTCGATCATGCACTTAGCTTCAGTCAGTGTCAAGGCATTCGTCGTTCTCCAGCCTTTTAATCAAGCCTGTCGAGTGTAGCAGCAACGACCAAATGTGTGTTTTTGGTTGGCACTTGGCCCCTTGGCCAAATGGCATCAGCTCCCAGGACCGCAAACGTTCTCAAGTTCTTGGTTGAACCTGGACAAAATCTATAAACGAAAGTAACAATGGGTTCAATGTACGGGTCTTTCTGAGTATATATAACATAGTTGTTTAAAATCTTAGCATTGACCATCTAGCAGAATTGGAAACTTTCATTTCTTTCCCCCACCGTCCATCAACTGTGCTTTCAATTTGACACAGATTACACATGGAATTCTAGGATTACATTTTTATTTAAAAAGTATATATTATCACCACATATACTGAAAAATATGAGGAAAGGGTAACGTTTATAGTTTATATTAAGTGTTTTGTTTCATTTTTTACCATTCTTCTAAGTTACAATAGTATGATTTTATATGTTGTTAATTGTTTTTTTTTTAATTTACATTCTCTTGTATGTGCAAAGTGTCTTTGAATATTTTGGTGATGAATTAAGATTAATTTTGTAAAATAAAACTTTATCTGTAATTTAAAAAGGAATTAAACCACAAATAACAAAATTTAACCAAAAAAAATATCCCATTTAAATATTGACACATAAAACCTAAATTTGTTCTCCAAGGTTTTAGTTTAGCTATTGTTTGGTGCATATTATATTAGCAGTTCATTTTTTAATCTCAAACTTTAATTTTTAACATTTCAGTCATTTGATGTGAAAGGAAGCGAGAGAAAGTTGCTGAAAAATATTGAGAAAAAAAGTAGTCAGATGTCAATATAGTGGTGGTGTATTCTTGTCACACAAGGAAATTAGTCTAACGCCTGGAAAGTGTTGTGCTGCAGTTCACATTTGATTCATGTTTTGTAGCTGAAACCTGTAAAATCAATAGAGACAACATCCCTAGAATCTCTTGATGTGTCTAGGTCAATTATTTGCACCGATGTTATTGTTAAAACTAAAAAAGATAGGGGTAATTTCTGGTGAGAGGTTGGTTAGATGAGAAAAAGAACATTGGATGTTGTTAGTATATATACATATAATTAATTGATTGGTTATATATAATATTGTCTTTGTTCATGGAAAACTTATTTAGTATTAATAAATACATTATTTATCTTTAATATTCATTTATGTTTAATTAATGGGTCTAGAGTAAAAACAAAGTTATTGGGTAAAAAATACTTTGCAGAAAGAAAATGATAAAGTTATGGTTATGAGATGCCTATTATATCAAAATATTATTCTTAAATATTTCAAAACAATGCTCTTTTAAGACTAGACAATAATTAGAGTTGTTGAACTCATACATATTATATTCTTTTCTTTCTGAAAGGAAGCAATTGTTCTCATATGCTAAGGTATAAAGGATACATATAACTAATATATATGTATTTATCAAATGACATGTACGCAAAACTGATCTCCATGAGAATTTCATATGAAAAGATCACTTGTATTTATAAAAAGCCTCATATGACAATTGTTTGAATGATTCTTAGACTTAAAATTACTAAGTTCTCTTGTATTGAAAATGCAATGGTTTGGTCCTGACTACACATTTTCCTAATCAAAGGTGACAAAAAAGTAGAGACTGGGTATAACATGAACTATATGAAGGTATTTGAGTGATCAAGAGAGAATTCATCTAAGTGAGTTAAGAAAAATGTCCAACGTGTTCTCGAATACTATTCATTATGAAATCTTTGTGCAACGTAAAATGAGATTTGAAAAGAATTTGAAATTTTATTCAAAAAATCAGTTAATATAGTGTTAATATAATAGACACACTTCATACTCTAATATCTCAATCGAAATATTTTTGATAAAGGGATAATAATTACATTGAGAAACTTGTTACTAAAACGTTAAGTCAAACCACTTATGATATTTCTAATATTTAGGGGATCATGACACATTGTTAGATATTTTGCTTGATTATGATTTATATTTGAGTCAATCATTAGGAACATAATGGGTCACACACATTAATAACCATTTTCAGAAACTAA
>Ga0325404_1007465_pt1 | contig 11382 bp, 9 predicted proteins | sample PopdelMetagenome_18_FD_205664 | JGI IMG/M metagenome (GOLD analysis project Ga0325404, IMG submission 205664) | Populus deltoides microbial communities from Bellville, Georgia, United States - Xylem-Control-R1 | ecosystem: Host-associated > Plants > Phyllosphere > Stem > Wood/Secondary xylem... | reverse complement strand
TTCTTTTCATTTGCTCATTTAAATTGCTTTTGTTTGTGATTGGTCTTGGTGATTTTTTTTTTCATGCATGCTTATGGAGATTTCAGGATGGAGAGGAAATGTTTCTTTACTCTATTAATTCTTAGTTTGGCGAAAAAAATTAGTTTTGTTAATTTAAAATAATTTGAAGTTTTAAAAAAATATTCAGTCTTAATTTTTTTTCAACTTTAGGGACTGATTTGCTCGGTCAGAGGGGAAGTTCATGTCCCTTTTTTAATTTCAGTCCCTCAATCTTTTTTTCCTCAATTTGATCCCTTTATATTTTTTTTATTTGAGATCTGACTTAGTAGTTTATTTTGGTTGTCTTGGTAGAAGGATCTTACAATATCGAGAAAAAAAAGTTTAGTGCTCAGTTTTGCAAAATAAAATAAAATTTGGCTCATTTAGAACAATTAAGTCTTAAGAGACCAAAATTTAAACTAGAACAAATATGGGAATTGAAGTAAATGGGTAGGGTAAATAAGTTGGTGCATGCAACATAAGAACCAATAGGGGGGGTTAAGTGATGCGTTCATTCCTACGTGGGTAAATGCATGGTGCAGGGACGTGGGACGAATAAGGAATGGGACTTTGTTAGTTACTAGTAACGTGGGGTGAATGAGGAATGAGTCTTTGTTAGTTACTGGTCATGGCTGAAAGAGTCTTTGTTAGTTACTGGTCATGGCTGAAAACTAGTGTAGTGGAAGGAGTATTTCCTTATTATTAGTTTCGTATTGTTAGTGCTTTCCTATTCTTAAGCAGGTAGTTTATTCTTCTCAATTTAGTCGGCTATAAAATATAGCCAATAGGTTGTTTTGAATTATGCAGAAAATAAATAACATCCTTCCTACTCTGTCTCTTTTTCCCTTCTGTCTTGATTCTTTCATAGTTGATAGAAAATTACTTATCAATTAGTATCAGAGCCTGGTTTCAACATGGACACCAGAGGAAAATCTAATGCTGAGTTCCGCAATGAGGTCAATGAAGCTTTGGCTAGACACAAATCCAACTTCGATCAGGTGCATGGCACTTTACAAACGATACTGACTGAGTTACAAGCCTTACACGTCTTCAGGAGCCCAAGAATGAATCCTCCGGAGTTGAACCCATTTGCTCCTGCTGAATCATCAGGTCACAACTCAGGAAACCATCAATCTTCACTTAAACTGAATTTTTCAAAATTCAACGGGGAAGATCCTATGGGGTGGATTTACAAATCTGAGCAGTATTTTGAGTACAATAATGTCCCACCTGTTCAACGAGTACCGCTTGCATCCTTCCACCTAGAGGGAATAGCCTTACAATGGCATCGATGGATGACTAAATTCCAGGGACCATTAACATGGGAAGAATTCACCAAAGCCCTTCTCCGATGTTTTGGCCTAACTGATTTTGAAGACCCCTCTAAAGCTCTTTCAAGACTGCGACAAACTTCTACCATTGCAGCCTATCAAGAAGAGTTTGAAAAACTCTCCCATTAAGTTGATGGCCTTCCAGAAACCTTTCTTATCGGTTGTTTCATTGCAGGTCTAAGAGATGACATTCGCTTGGATGTCAAGATTAAGCATCCAACCACACTATCAGATACCATCGGTGTTGCAAGATTGATTGAAGAACGAAACCAACTTCAAAAGAAGGTAACACACCCTTTTCGAATCCAACCAACCGCAGCTACAATAAAGCCAAGCATGAGTAATACTGTCGGGGTGTTTGGACCTCCACCAAATCTGCGGCAGAGCATGAATTCCACGTCAAATGCTAGACGTATTTCCACCCAAGAAGCACGAGAACGGCGAGAAAAAGGTTTATGTTACTATTGTGATGAGAAATTCAGTCCGGTTCATTGCTACTAACGACCCCAATTATTCATGATTTGTGACTCAAATGATCAGGAGTCTGTGGAACAATCGGAGATACTACCCGCGGCAGAGGACCAAGAAGCTTTTCCTGAAATTTCCTTCCATGCAATTACAGGTACGGCTCACCCCCAAACCCTTTGAGTGATGGGAAGATTGAGGAGCAAAGAAGTCATGGCATTGATAGACAATGGAAGCACACATAATTTCATTGATCAGTCCATAGTCCACAAATATGAATTACCTGTGATTCCTGATAAAAAATTCCAGGTGACAGTAGCTAATGGGGAGAAGATAGATTGCACTGGATTGTGTCCATCACTCAGCATCTTGATACAAGGACAGATTGTTACAGCAGATTACTTTATTCTTCCAGTAGCAGCGTGCCCAGTAGTGTTGGGCGTGTAGTGGCTGGTGACACTGGGACCGGTGGAGACCAATTACAAGAGTCTCACAATGTCTTTCAAAAAAGATGGAAATTTATGTGTGTTCCAAGGGCTGAAACAATTCGGCCTACAAGAGTTGATAGAGAAAGAGTTCAATACTATGTACGTATCTAGCCAATTCTTTGCTATCATTCCAGTAGGCTCTACTACCCAGCCAAAGTCACACTCCTCTGAAATAGCCCAACTCTTATCCAATTTCTCTCACATTTTCAACCCTCTTATAGCCTTACCACCTAAACAACCACCATAACCACTGTATGACCACTGGATGGTGGTAACCCTTCAATGAAATTCATGGATATGTCAACCCATATCCTGTCAGGAATTGATAGAGGCTGAAGTAATCCAGCAGGTCGCATGGAATCTATCTTGTATCGCTGACAAACATCACAGCTTCACAAAAATTCTTTGATTGTGCCACGCATTTGCGGCCAGGAGAAGCTTTGTTTGAGTCGGGATAGGGTTTTATGATAAACAAAATGTCCTCCCGTAGGAGAAGAATGACATTCTGTAATGATATCTTGAAGTAAAGAAGAAGTGAGACTCAAATAAATCTTACCCTTTTTAAACCAAACTCCATCTTGGTATGAAAATGCAGCAGTGAAAGTTGTACTGTCAGCCAAAAGTGTAAAGAATGGATCATGTGCTACTTCATATTGAAGCTTCTACCACCAATCAACATGTGGAGTAGAGATGAAAAGAAATTGACATTCAGCTACCCGTGAAAGAGAATCAGCTGCCTGATTGTCAACTCCTTTCTTGTACTCGATAATATAGTCATATCCTATAATCTTCGGTAACCAACGAGTCTGAGCTGGTGTAGTAATGCGATGCTCCAATAAATATTTGAGACTTTGTTGGTCTATGCGCACAATGAATGGTTTGCCAAGCAAGTAGGGTCTCCATTTCTTAATGGACTTCACAATTGCTAACATCTCTTTTTCATATGTAGAGAGAATTAGCGTTGAACCTTTCAGAGCCTCACTATAGTAAGCTATGGGACGATTGTTTTGAGACAGCACAGCTCCTAGGCCAACTCCGCAAGCATCACACTCAATGACAAACGGCTGTGTAAAATCTGGTAGAGCCAAAACGGGAGGAGATGTTAATGTTTGTTTCAAATCGTTGAACGCCTTGTCTGCCATATCGTTCCATTTGAAACCATCCTTGGATAACAACTGGTTGAGGGGAGCAGCAATGGTACCAAAATTCTGAATAAATTTTCGGTAGTACCCGGCTAAACCCAAAAATCCTCGGACCCCTTTAACGGTGGTTAGAGTAGGCATTCCAGAACTGCTACGATTTTGGACGGATCGACAGAAACTCCTTGTTCTGATATAACATGGCCTAAATAATCCACTGAAGTAACCCCAAACCTGCATTTAGGTTTCTTTGCCAATAAACTGTTAGTAGACAAGATTGTCAAAACAGTGTGGAGGTGACTTAAATGATCCTCCCAAGATTTTGAATACACCAAAATGTCATCAAAGAAGACAAGAATGAATTTCTGTAAATGAGAACGGAAGAGATCATTCATAAGACCTTGGAAGGTTGCAGGTGCGTTAGTAAGTCCAAACGGCATGACAACAAACTCGTAGTGGCCTTCATGCATCCTGAATGCCGTTTTAGGGATGTCTTCTTCCTGTACCCTGATTTGGTGATAACCTGCACGAAGATCGAGCTTGGAAAAAAATTTGGCTCCATGTAATTCGTCAAGAAGTTCATCGATGACTAGAATAGGATATTTATCCTTGATGGTAAGATAATTTAGAGCTCGATAGTCTATGCAGAAACGCCAATCCCCATCTGCTTTCCTGACCAACAAGACCGGTGAAGAGAATGGGCTATAGCTGGGACGTATGAACCCTGCGTGTAGTAGCTCTTTTACCATCCGTTCAATCTCAGATTTTTATGGTGGTTGTTGATCGTTTGTCTAAATATGCACATTTTGTTCCCATGAAACATCCATATACAGCTGCCACGGTTGCACAAGCCTTCGTTTCTCACATAGTCCGGCTGCATGGAATTCCAGCTTCAATAGTTAAGTGATCGGGACAGAGTATTTATTAGTTCTTTTTGGCGCACACTGTTTCGGCTTCAGGGCACAAAGTTATGCATGAGTTCAAGTTACCACCCTCAAACAGACGGGCAGACTGAGGTGATTAATCGCGTCTTGGAGCAGTACTTGCGGTGTTTTGCAGGGGACCAACCACGCAAATGGATTGACTGGATTCCATGGGTAGAATTTAGCTATAACACCTCAGTCCATTCAGCAACCAAAATGACACCATTTGAGGCAGTGTATGGAGTTCCACCTCCAACCTTATTGATGTATGTCCCTAGAACTTCCAACGTACAGGCTATGGATGGATACTTGCGTAATCAAGATGCCATCCTCTGTGAGTTGAGAAAGAATCTCTCATTAGCTCAAGCGCGGATGAAATGTCAAGCAGATCAACGGTGCCGTGAGGTTACCTATGAAGTGGGCGACTTTGTCTACTTGAAACTGCAACCATACCGACAGACTTCGGTGGCCTTTCGCAGTTCTTTGAAGCTATCACCTCAGTATTTTGGTCCTTACCAAACTACAGAAAAAGTTGGACCAGTAGCTTATCGATTGACTTTGCCTTTGGGGTCTTTGATTCACAACGTCTTTCATGTTAGCATGTTAAAAAAACATGTTGGCCCCGTCACTTCCATTTCTACTCAGCTTCCTCTTGTGAATGATGAAGCCAATATTCTGCCTTAACCTAAGACAGTTCTGGATCGCAGAGTCATCCAAAAAGGCCAATATCGTCTAAAGGTTGAAGTTCTCATTAAATGGACAGGCGCCTCAGTTGATGATGCCACTTGGGAAGATGAACGCCGATTGGCTAAGTCCTATCCTGCATTCCTTGCGGACAAGGAATCCTAAGGGTGGGGAATTGATGCGTTCATTCCTACGTGGGTAAATGCATGGTGCAGGGACGTGGGACGAATAAGGAGTGGGATTTTGTTAGTTACTAGTAACGTGGGGTGAATGAAGAATGAGTCTTTGTTAGTTACTGGTCATGGCTGAAAGAGTCTTTGTTAGTTACTGGTCATGGCTGAAAACTAGTGTAGTGGAAGGAGTATTTCCTTATTATTAGTTTTGTATTGTTAGTGCTTTCCTATTCTTAAGCAGGTAGTTTATTCTTCGCAGTTTAGTCGGCTATAAAATATAGCCAATAGGTTGTTTTGAATTACGCAGAAAATAAATAACATCCTTCCTACTCTGTCTCTTCTTCCCTTCTGTCTTGATTCTTTCATAATTGATAGAAAATTACTTATCATTAAGCCCAATGCTTTCCACTAGCACGTGCAACTCTCCCCAACAATCAAATGCCAACTTCCACAGCAGCGTAGAAACATCTTGTCGTGCCTTTCATGGTTGTGGGCAAAGGTGCAACGATTAGGCTCTAGCAAAATGCCCCCTATCTCCTCTCCTCAGGATACATGTTGGCATGATAAAATTAAAAGGTAGAATGTTATTTTTTTTAATTAAATTTGGTTTTTATTTTTTTATTGTTATTTTTCTTTTTATTTTGAATCTTTTTTTATTGATTTTTTTTCCAATTTTTTCCCTTATTATTTGGTTTCATTTAATTTTATATCAAATTTGGTTCTTATTCTTTTGATTGCTATTTTTTTATCAATTTCTTAATCAATTTTTTTTCTTCAATTTCAGCCCTTAGCATTTGGTTTCATTTTATTTTCATATCAAATTTGATTATCATTCTTTTCATTGCTATTTGTTTTGTTTTGTTTAGGATCCTTTCTAATTGAATTTTTTTTTTTCAATTTCATCCCTTAGTGTTTGGCTAATTAGAAATTCAGCTTCATGATTTTTTTAGGTTTGCCTTGTATCAAGTTAGTCCCCGTCTCATGACCCAAGTCAATCGCTTCAAAAATTAGTCCAAGTTGACTTCAATTTTTTTAAGTCTATTTTTTAAAAAAATAAATTTACTTTTATTTTTCAACATAGAGTTAATTGAGGATTGAACTTCATGATTTTTCTCACTTTACTTTCTATGGGATTATCCTGATCTTATATTCCAAGTCGCGGGCTTGGTAGATTAACCCGAGTTAGCTCATGTCTTTTTTTTCATTGTTTTTTTTTTCAAGTTCTCCTTTCAACATTAGGTTGTTTAAGATTTGAGCTTCGTAATTTTATTAAATTTACTTTCTATGGGTTTATTGAGGTCTCACGACTAGGTAGTGGATTTGGCAGGCTGAATCAGGTGGACTCTAGTCTTTTTTTGTTTTTTTTAATTTTATCCCTTAATATTTAATATAATAGAAATTTTATTTTATTTTATTTTATTTTTTATGGGATTATTAGATTTTTTTTTTTTTGTTATCAAATAAAATGATGGTGACGTTTTAATAATAATAGCCAGTTGATGAGCAAGTAGCAATGATCAGCATTGAGTTGCAACACTCAATGCTTATGAAACTGAGAATTAGAATATGCCCCCACGATCATTTCGTTAAGTAAGTGTACATCATGAGGCATCAAGATAATTGCTCCAATTGTCCAGTTGGAATAGTGGTCCTAATTATTGTAGAATCCCTTTAAAATCATCGGCATGTCGGCATAATCTGTATTTATGTTCATATCTATAATATAAATAAAAATACGGTTCAGATTTATTAATTTCATTCGTTTTTAGTTTTTAATTGAAAAACATCATAATGCTATTATTTTAAATTCTTTTCAATAAAAAAAATCATCTAAATTCTTAAAACTAGAAAACATAGACCACAATCGTACCTGGAGTTTCCAAAAAAAAAACTATCAGATTGTACATTAATTTATTGTTTTATTATTCTTAAGTTAATTATTGTACTCTGATGAAATTGTGAAAATACTTCACATAAAAATCAAGTTTTTTTTATTGAATACGATCATACGTGAAGATATATGGTCTTGAATTGAAATTTGTATATGAGCTTAATTATTTTTAAAAAAAACATAAGTTGTTTATGGAATTAGATACCCTTTAATTGTTAAGTTAACAAGTATACGAGAAAAAATAAGAAAAAATTATATAAATTAATTATTGAAAAGTAAAATATTGATTTTGAGAATTCATTTTCTATTATATTTACCTAATGAGTTAGATATTTATAGATATTGGTCATGTCAACTCAGAAAAAATTTAGAATAAAAAAGGGTGTTATTATTTGATAATTTAATATATATTTTACATTCAACTCGTGTAGAGTTTATATAGTCATACAACAACAAGACACATTAAGAAATATAATAAAATAAATTATAGAAAATGCTTGATCATCTCCTTTCATTAGATGATTGAAATAATTTCCTCATTGCTTTAAGTTGTTTAATTCCTTGATCTCTTCATTTTATTGATTAGGAGATAATCAAGAATATTTACTTTGATTATTTCCTGAGCAAACTCAATTCGGGATGTGAAAAGTTGCATGACAATTAATTGTTATAAATGTCAGTGCTCACCACCTAGCCCTTTATGGGTGGATAATTTGGTAATGTTTAGTGACATGTTAGCTAAAAATAATCATTGGTCAAGAAAAGAGGCGATAACCCTTCATAAAAGTATGTCATTGCAAAGAATTTGTTAGTAAAACATAGAAAAGTTATGTGCATAGACGGTATGCGGCGCTATGTTCTGACTCCTCAGGACCTGAAAAAAATTTTAGTACATATATACTAGATAGTGTGTTAAAAAAGTGAGAGGAGGATAAAAAAAACCTAGTCAGACTAGGTTGGGTTTATCCATTTAGGTAAGGGCTTAAATGGTAAGAAGGCAACAAAAATGGTGCCATAACCTTGAGCCTTGATTTATCCTCTATTTTCATGATCTTAGCTCCATGCTCACCTTTCACTTTAGTACAAATATTTCAGCCAAAAAAAGCACCATTAAACTCTTTCCCATCATATAACGAGAATATGAAAGCATTAGAGCATAACTCTAAATGTTCAACAAAGAAATGCTTAATGAAGAAAGACTTCTAAAACCGATTGCCACATAAACCTTGATTAATGAAGTCTACAACTATTTTCTTATGGGAAAGGATATATACTCTCCTTGACATACATCTCCTCGACATTAAACAAGCAATGAAAAATTATATTAAGGTGGATGAAGCTAGCGTGGTTAGACAAGAACATTCTCGTTTCAATTCAAATAAAAAAAAGTCTCTCTTACACCATTAATCTCCCACCAAAGCATCCAAAAAAAGCACAAATAGATATATTTGTGATCGCCTGACATCTTCTAATCTCTTAACTATGCCTGACATTACTCGAGTTCCTAATTGCTTCTCTGACCACCACACATATTGGTCTAGAATCTTAATTCATGGAAATCCTAATTTCTATGTGAGATTTTTTTTTCATGAATTCAACGCGCTCTATATCATATCCATTATTAAGAATCATTTCTATGCTTAAGAATATTTACACCTCCTATCCTTCTTTTTTTTAATTTATATTCACTTTCAAGTATCTAGTTGCCATGGTTCTGAAATTAAAAAAAAAAAAGAAGAATAAAGGTGTAGTTGCAAGAATATAAGAAATCTGTTATTACTTTTTTTTAGTTCTCAAATCCTTTGAAAAATCTTCAATGTTTTTTATATTTATTTTTCTTATACGAAATATGTTCTACTTTTTTAGTCAATTTGACAATTCATTGGTCATTGAGTCATAATAATAATTATCTCTCATTACATGATTATTAAAACTTGTTTGTGTAAAAAAAATAATGCAAGATTTTTTGAGAAAATAAAAAAAACATAGCTATTTTTTTATTTAGTTTAGGAGTTTTAATTTAATTCAGTATTGCTAGTTTTTTTTTATAGTGTTTTTATTTAAAATGAATAGTTTTTTATTTTATTTTTTATATTCAGTATTATTAGAATTTTCTAGTTTTTTTTTCTATATAAATGGTTATAATAATCTTTTGGTGAATGATAGTTTGATTTTAAAAAAAAATAAATATTTTAGTTGTTTCTTCATATTATTTTTTTTTTGTTTCTGAATACATTAGTTATATATATATATATATGTATGTATGTATATATATATATATGTATGTATGTATATATAAAATTATTTATGGTAGAGAATGATGGTTTCTAGCTTAAGAAGGTTTTGTCTCAAGAATGTTATGTTGAAGAACCAAGCTCTTTGATTATCTTGGTGGGTGGTTATGGAGTATTTATTAATGATGGATGATGATTTTTAACTAATGAGATTATAGATAGATGTGTTTATTTTCTAAAAAGTGGTTGATGCAAGAGTTTTTTAAAAAAATAAATATTTTTCTTCATTATTTTTAATTCTTCTTACTCAATTTAAGAAATTTATTTTTATTTAGTATTGTTAGGCTTTTCTAGTTTTTCTATTTTTATTTTTATATTCAATATTACAAGTTTTTTTTAGTTTTTTATTTAAAGATAATATTTTTTATTGTATTTTTTATATAAAGAATTGTGATGATTTTTTCAACGAGAGAGGCTTTAATGAATAAAAATTAAATATTTTAAATATATTTTTATAGTTATAAAGATTTTATTCTTAAAAATTTCATAACAAATCTTTTTTTTTGGGTTTGGTTTTGAAGAGACCATTGGAAGAGCAGAAGACGAAAAGTAGCATGATATTCCTACCATGGTGGGTCAAAAGCTTGATTATGCCTGCCTGCTATACCCCATTTGTGGTTCAGAAATTCAGAATTTTGAAGCTAAAGATGAGCAAGGGCATGGTGACTGTCAATCCAACAAATAATTTAAATTTTTTCTGATGGATCTTGCCTACCGGTGATATTGCATTTCTAGCTGTGAAAGCTCATGACAGCACAGAAGACGTCACAGCCATTTCCATGTTTCCGAGAACAAGCTCTGTAGAAAGCAAACGTCTTTTCATATGTTGTATTTGTTTATTATTAGAACCTTTCTTAATCATTGCATTATATCTCCTCTGGTCTGATTTTCTCCCGAGAAAGGAAGGCATCGGGCTAGCGATGACTTATTAATTATAAATATATTTTTTACAGCCAGAGTTATTTGTGCAAAAAGAATATATCCATCTTTCCACTTCATTGGCATTTATTATTTGTTGGTACTTCCATAAAATCACAAGGCAGAGATTGAAGTTTTAATAATTTACGCTATGTTCGAATTGTATTTGAAAGTAGTTTTAAATATATGTTTGGGTTCAAAATGCAAACACTTTAAAAAAAAATACATCGTATTATTAAATATTTATTTAATTAGAATAATTATAAGGAGTAACTTAACTGGTCAGACTTTGAATTTATTCCTTAATAATCACGAGTTCGAGTCATCGCAGAATCACTGAAGGCTTATATATTCACTAATTTTAGAACCCGTGAGATTAGTTGAGGTACGCATAAGTTGGTCCGGATATCCATGTTAATTAAAAAAAATATTTAATTAACTTCTTATTTCAAAATAATTAGTATAGTAAATTGTACTAATTTAGATCCTTGTGGAATGGAGAAAGCATCACCGTGATCATATTTCTTGCGGGAAATTTGCCATGGGAAAATTGGTTGCTGAAGAGCATAAGTACAATGCTGGCCCATTTTGTGTGAGAGGAACTAATTTTAGGGAAAGCTTGATATGTACAAGTATAACCCTTTCGAAGCAAATGGACAAATAAATTTAGGGGTGAGGAGAAAAATCGGTTAAATTGAAAAAATTAATTTAAATAAATATATATATTTAAAATTGTTTGTTGGATATTGCTATAATTACAAAATTTGATGGTGTTCCTCAAGCCTAGAGCTATATTTAATTATTGTAAAAAAAATTATGTTTGTCATATTATTTTTAATAGCACATTTAATATGTGAAGTGATTTAAAAGTATGTATAAATTTTCTTTTTATGAGGAAATAAAAAAAATCAAATTTTTTTATTATATATGGCTATTATATTAGATTTATGTTTGAAATTGAAATATATGAAATATTATTTTAGTGACTTGTATAATGTTGACATAACATAATTTCTAATAAACAAGGTGAAAAATGT
>Ga0325404_1007462_pt1 | contig 11387 bp, 7 predicted proteins | sample PopdelMetagenome_18_FD_205664 | JGI IMG/M metagenome (GOLD analysis project Ga0325404, IMG submission 205664) | Populus deltoides microbial communities from Bellville, Georgia, United States - Xylem-Control-R1 | ecosystem: Host-associated > Plants > Phyllosphere > Stem > Wood/Secondary xylem... | reverse complement strand
ATGAATCGATGAGCTTAGAACGCCTCAGAGTTTGGGCCGAGCACATTGAACTTCTGTTACGTCCATAACGCCCTCTTCTTTTTTGTCAAGGCAAATAATTACTTTTTATTATTAATCAGAAATCCATATTTGAATCAAGCAAGCGTATGAGTGTATGTGTATGCACACATTCAAGTGCATATGGCTCCTCGTGGTTTTTTCATTCCACACCAGGGCTCGACGAGTCTTGAGTTACCTCATGAGGAAAAAAACCCTTTCTCGCTATATCATCCTCATGAATCCATCTTTTCTATGATATTAATTCCATGGCGTGACTTTTTGATAGATATATTCTTGAAAATCTCAAGTGTTACCTGCCGAAGAGTGTCTCAAGTATTATTTTGATACATGCTTATTCCTACTATTGTTCTTTGCTAATGATAAGGATTTGGCTTCATATCTTCAAAAGTATTTGAAAATTAACCTATGTTCCCACACCAAGTAAATATATAATCGATTTGATATAGTATTGAATATCTATTAGTTTTTATATATAGAAATTTTCATATTATTGTCAATTTCTTTGAAACAGTTAGCTAAAAAACAAAACAATTAGCTATCATTCTTGATTATCTTATAATTAAACTTACAGTACTTATACTGATGGCAATTCCTTTTATTTCTCAAATCAGACAGACCATCCTTGTTTTTAAGTTCTCTATGGCAATATATATTGGCCCCGTATCACGGTCCATTGACATTTAAATTCTATTTCGTTTAGTTTCTAAAGAAAACTACTCTTTCCATCTATCTAATAAGATAATTTTTTGTTAAGATTTTTATAAATATTTTTTTAAAAAATTAAATAGGTTTGACAAACGTGTTAAACCCAGAATACTTGAACTTGTTAATCAGTTAAGTCCAACATAATATGAGTCCGACAACCATGTCGGACTTTGAATACTTAGTCTTGACAATCAATCAAGTCCAAGTTAATATGAACCAAGCAAGCATGTCAGATACAAGATGCTTAAACTTAACAGTCAACGAAGTCCAACATAACATGGGTTTGGTAACTATGCCAGACTCAAGATACTTGGGTTTGATAGTTAGCCAAACATGTCAGACATAAAAAAAACTTAGACATTATCAAATTCTAAGGCTTTATGTTAATCTTAAACAATCCTCTATAATATAAGTGTTAAAGACATAATAAATTGCAATGCCTTTCCATCTAAAATAATTGTTTATACAAAGACAATGATTTTTCTATGCTTATAAGTGTATATAAGGTCTCTTAACGGACCTACCATACTTACTATTTCATTAATGATCTATAAGAGATATTTGCATCTTATTAATATCGTCGAAAGTAGAGGTCTTTCCAGCTCTTTTTTTTATGAAAACGACAAGGTTCAGAAGGTATAAATACCTCATAAACCATCCAGGTAAAAGGTTCACAACTTTTTATCTCTTAAGATAAAAATACTTAAATTTAGAGCATTAATAAACCTAAAACTCAAGAACAAACATATTTGTTTTTGAAATTTAATGCTCTTTTAAGTCATTTAATATCTCTCTCATAAAAATATTAACTTTGTCATTGAAGGGTCTTTTAATCCCTTCAATTATGACTGTTTTTGCATGTACTCAAAAATTTTATTGTAAGCCTAGAGTTTTTTAAATTAAAAAGAAGACGTTGAAACACATAAATATATTAATTAACTATTATCCCAAACACTTAATAACTTTTTATTTATATATCTTTTATTTTGGAATATACCATCCCAGTTTTTCTCGCCTCTTGACTTTTCAAAGTTTAATATAATATATCTCTTAGTAATTTTTCCTTTTTATATTATTTTTTTAAATAGTTATAAAATATAAACTTCAATATTTCTAAAAACTAATTTAAAATTTTCAATATAGTTAATAAAAAAATTTGATCAAAATTAATTTATATTAACCTTTAGAAATTGATAAAAATTAATAAATATGCATGAGACGGAGAGAGTACACTATTAGAGACGATCTCTGTACATAGTTCAAATGATATGCTGATATATATGGTCATTTTTGTAAAAAACAAAAAACAAAAACAGAGTATAAACTACGCTGATCATGATAATTTGATTGTACCAAGAGAATTAGATAATGAGGGAAATTTTTGTAAACAAGGTAACGAGTGTGGTTTACATTATTTCGGGAATGGTTACTGAAATTTAGCTCTAAAAAATTTACACGGAGTGCATTATTCGATCAACACAGTAAACAGTGCATGCCAGTCAAAATCCTTAGCATAAACTCTACCTATCCAGCCGTATTGTTATCCACAGCTAGCTCGATCCTGTGCCTAAAAGCATGAGAGACAGGGGACAAAAAAAAGCTTCTAGGCAGCACTTTGTTAGCAAACATTCAAAGCTAGAACCCGAACGTATCAAATAGGAAGTTAAACAGAATCCAAGGTGCCTTGATTAGGATGCAAATCAATGATTTAATTACTTTGAACGTCCTCAATCACCCTGTTATATTATATTTTTTTGGTGCCTTCATAATTTGTTATAATCATATATACCACGGATCATAATACTCACATTATGCATGTAAATTAAAGTAAATCTATTATAAAACGTACTCATGCTGTAGATTTTGAGGCAAGGAAGACCCTTAACTTTGTGCGCATAAAGGTAGAAGCTTCCTCGATATGTGCACTCATGAAAGTGTGTTGCATTCCTCCTCTCCTTTAGGCTTTATTAGCTTTTCTTCTTTCTCTTTGTGTCTGTGTGGAGAGACTGAGCTTTCTTGACAACTTGCAGTGGCCAAATTTTTTTCTCTGCGACCAATAAAGGTAGTGGTACCACCATCTTTTTTTCCCATCAACAAAGAGAAAGAAACCTCTGCATGTTTCTCATCTTAGCTACATCACCAATATTCTAGCTAGTGATATATATTTTGTTTGGTTACTATATGTAGGTTACTGATAGTCTGCCTACATATATACGCGTGTGTAAGAATACAGGCAGATATTATCGAAATGGGATGAAAATTCGAGTTTCTGGTTCAGAGATGATAAAGAACATTTTATCAATCAAAAGCAGAGACCATAAAACCAGCTAAAAATTGCTTTTATTATAAATATAAACCATGCGATGGCTCTAAGAAAACTATGATATCAGGTGAGGCAAAATCTTAGTTAAGATTTATCTTATGTGTTTCATCAAGTCATGCTGATACAATGCATTCAAATATAATGGGAGGCGTGCCCTACAGTCATTTGTCCTCTTCCTTAATTTTGATACCCTGAAACACATAGTAGTAAAGAAGAAAAGGGACATGCATGAAAGATAGATACTCCCTGTCGGCTTCTCTTAAAGGAAAATTATTCCTCATTCAAGGTAAAAAGAATATATCTATATCTATATCTATATATATATATATATATATATATATATATATAATATCCCTTCACTCGGAACAAATGGGTTCTTAGAAACCGTTTTTTCCCTTATCTTACTGTTGTATGTGCGATTCCCGAAGCACATAGAGGTTCTTTGTTCTTCTTATGTTCACTTCCCCAATATGGCTTTGTCTGCAATGATAGGACTCCGTCACTGAGAGCAACTAATTTAGAAAGCAGCGGTTAGAAAAAGAAATCTGTACTAGTAATAGGCATGGGGATGGAATATGTTAGACTGTTAGTGGTTGGATTTATTGTTGCTCGAGGGTGACAGATTGATTGAAAGCTAGCTAGCTCACAGGCTAGTGGATTTTCAAATGGAATTTACTTGAGATTTCTGATGATGGCGATAATTAAGTGTTTGCTGCAAATTCAAGTTCCAATACTAGTGTAGACCTCTCTGCTCGTTATCGTTTGATCTTGAATTGGATTTCCCTTTGTATATCAATTAATGTTTTTTCGATAGGTCGGGGTTGTCTTCTGTGGTTCGTTGCTCCCCTATATACACCTGCAGACAAAACTCTATTTCTTTGTCCTTCGTAACCTTTTGCTTATCAAAAAAGAAAAAAAGTAACAGGGCATGACGTCCATTGACCCACACGGAACTAACATGACATTGTACAAGTACAAGCTTCGAATAAAAGCCCCCATCAGAACGAAATCTAAGGTAAACACTTATCCTTTTATATATATAAAAGGATATGAAAAAGAAAAGAAAATGTCATGAATTTCACTCCTCGATCCATGCTACACACACACACACACTCAATTGCTTTTAGTTTTACATAAAATCATATGACATGTGCTTTTTATTCAAAATTTAGGAATAATTTTAGTTTTGTTTTTTTTCTTTGTCAAAGAACGTTTTTATCTCTGAGTTTAAGTTGCTAGTGAAGTCCAATGGATAATTTTACAATGCTCTTAACAGGTAAAATCTTGTTTAATCCAAAACTGTGCATACAGATCTATAGCTATATATATATATTGTGTTGAATCTTATTATTTCAATTAAGAAAATAAGGAAGATGAGATTTATACTTAATAAATGATTTTAGATTTCTCTATAACATTTGTTTTTCTGTTGTTTTCTCCACCCAAATTGTCGATCTACAGTCCATGCCTATATTTGAGCCGGCCCGGGCTTTCCCATTTCGACATTAAAGTCATTAGATCCTTTTCTTCCTTGAGGACCATTAACATAGCCAGTGGCATTAACATAAGGAAGATCTAATTAACGAGTCCTCGATTACACAATGACACAACTTTTCTTTCATCCTTAAATTTTCATCATACCCTTTTCAGGATTTGAACATAGACTTTCTAATTAATGCAAGTTATAGATCTCGACTTATCTCGGTCGTTCCCATGTCGCATAGTTTGATGATACCCCGATGCTTTTGAATGGACGCAGTTAGCTAAGCACACATGAATTTGATTTAATGCAAGGAAAAGAACAGGAGCAAGGTGATAGCAAGAATCCGTAGGTCTTGCATTTTCCATCATTCTATGCACAAATTAACTAGAAGGGTTCTGGTAAATATTTAGTTACCGATTTCGAAAAGGGAGATAAGAGGAGGAAGGAGAATATAAAGATGAAGATGAAGAAGATGATCAAGAAGATAGATGGAAAACTCCTTGTTGCATTGACACCAAATTAACGCATGGGATATATAAGCGATTTAATTAATTACCAAAAATAACAATAATGATAATAATAATAGGAGTTGTGAAGGAATATATTGAACAAAATGATAATAAAAATAGGATGTTTCAAGAAATATATATATATATATATATATATATATATAGAACAAATCAAGTGTGAATATGCATGCTACCACATTCCAAACCATCATGAAATATAAGACGCGTGAGGGATAAAATTAAGAATTGAAACCAAGTGCCAAAACAAGTACAATTTTAATGTACTTTGTCAATTCATCACAATTTGACTGGATTGTTTTCCACACATGGCATTGTACTGTTAGCTCAGAGTAGAAACCCTAATTTAATAAATTGCTAGTAACTTAATTTCCAGTCCAAAAACCCTACATCTCATACTTATAAGAGCTTAATAATTAATATCATGTCACTTACATCTACATAATTCATAAGCCAGCTTCAACCAAATGGTGAGTTTCTGCCTTGTGGCATGGCACCGGTATTGATCATAGGGCTCATCCTGTCTGCTGCAAGTGGTGCTCTTCTTGGTGATGGCCTTTCAGTCTTTGCTGATGCTTCCAATTTCTTTTCATCCAGTGCATCACCTTGATTTACTGGCTTTGTTTCATATAAACCAGATAACGAATCCAGATCAGTGCCACTATCCATTAATGGTGGTGCAATCTGGATCTGGTCACCTTTCAAAGGATCATCTTGAGGTCCAAGACATGACAGTCCCGATCCCAAATCTTGCAAACGCAGATCGTCTGACCAAATCAAAGGGCTCTTGCCACTACCAGCATAAGGATTAGTCCTCTTCTTTCCCAAACAAATGTCGTCATGATTGTTGGACATGAAACCATCAAGTGATGGCCTATCCATATTGTGTAGAAGGTCAAGCTGGCCACTCCCATAAATGTTAAGGTCTTGAAATGGTGGAAAATTAAGCGGACCAAAGTCTTTCATTGCACCCATATCAGGAACTCCTTGATTCCCAATTCCCTTGTAGCTTCCAGAAGCCAAGTCTTGATCACCTGCTAGGGTTTGGCAAGCTTTCTCCAACAAACTTTGTATATATTTTCCTTGAGCTTCAGTCCTTAATTGAAGGTGTCTTTGAACCTGGCATTAATTTATGTGCATAAAATTAAGTCCATATAGACAGTCTTCATTAATGAAATGAAAAAAAAGGATGGTGGGGTGGAGGTGAAGTTGAGGAGCAATTGATCTGTGCTTACCTCTAATTGTTCGTGCAGTCTTCTCTGCACCTCCATTTGCATCCTAATCGCATAAATCATGTGTGAGTTTCTGTACGTTATATACAGTTTCACAAACACTTTCCACAAAAATGAAAACAAGACACTTAAGCGACTTTGTTTATATTGTTATTATTATATATCTTTAGAAAAAAGGGGACAATTGCTAGCCCTCAGCTAGCTGAAATTCGTAATTGTTTCGTTTTTTTGCATGTAATACTTACTCATTCATACTGCGGCTAATCATGCCGGATGAAGATGCTGCGCTTCGTTGAAGATCCAACGCCGAAGCTGCATGCATGCCATGGAAAATTATGAACAAAATCAATCTGATCATTTTGATCCCATTATATTGTGCTTGTATAACACTCAAAATATTGTGAAACAAAGGGAAGAAATGGAACAGGTTGGCGTCATTTAGATTAATGTTACTCACTCTGCGTAAAGCAAAAGGAAGGACTCGGATCCGAGTCTATCTTTCCTTGCCACCTTTAACAACCGAGAGAATAAAAATAAAAACAAAAACCCTAGATAGATAGATAGATGGATGGCATAGCTAGCTCTCTTACCATCCTTGATTGAATGATCATTGAATTCTTTGTGTAGTTGCTTTCCAAGTCTGAATTTCTAAATTAAAAGAAAAGAAACATTAAAGAAAGGAAAATTAAAGATAAAAGGAAAAGAAAGAATGAAATCAAGCCAACGCGCTACATCGAAAATGGCGCAAAGGTGTCAATACAAAAGCGAAAGAGGCATGAAAGAATGTCCTATTCGAACCTGAAGATGGCTTTTGAGGTGGTAAAGGGTAAGACCCTTCACACCCATGACTCTCATGATGGTTTTTGGAGTGGCCTCTGCAAATTTTTTGATGAAGAGTAGACAAAAGGGGCGAGAGAGAAGGCAATAGAACACGTACGTATTAGAGAGATTGAAGCTAGAAAATGATCAGCACAAATAAACAAACAGGAATAACTAATGATCGACTGCTTAAGAGTAAAAGATAGATCAAGTACTGTCAGGGCCTCCAAGCTGAGCAACAGCATCCACAAAGCGTTCATGGAGCTCAACAGTCCAGCGGAGACGGGGCTTAGGGTCTGTGGTGAGGACAAGACCAGAGTCTTGAACACACATGGGTCTATCATGGGAATTCATAGTTGAGGGTTTCTTGGTATGGAACATTCTCTCCTTCTCTCTCTCTCTCTCTCTCTCTCTCTCTAAGAGACCCTGGGAATACAAAGAGATTCAAGAACAAATGCGATGCAAATATGGAAGAATAGGGTGCGTTTTTTAAGAAGAAGAGAGGTTGGGATTTGTTTCTCTCTCACACACATACTAGTAGAAAGCAAAGGAGACTAGTTAACTTTGCATCAAAGAAAATGTATAATAATATATACCAAGAAAAAAATTATTATAAAATAAAGTACCCATCCCAATGTGCAGCCCTACAACCTTTGTCAAAATATTCTCTCTCCCTCTCTCTTGACTGTAGCAATCTACACTAAATTGAAATACATTTGCCAAATTACTTTGGTCGTGCCCTCTCCAAATAGAAATTAAATTCATAGAGATATATAGAGGGCGAGAATCTTTATGTTTTGCGGTGGATGTACGTACCTGTGTTGTCAGATAGGAGAGAGTAGAAAACCTTTTGTTATCACCAAAAGAAGAGTACATCTTTTTGTAGTGTTATTCTTCTACCATGTGAAGCTTTTTTCGGATTAAGGTATGAGAATGGAGGCCTCTTTTTTTTTTTTTCTTTTTTTTAACAAAGAATTGAGGCCCTATTGCGCAATCATGATGACCACAATACGTGCTGTTCTTTACCTCTCTTTTTTTTTTCTTTTTTTTTGGTGGTGGGGAGTTAGAGCCATGCTGATCTGCATATATAAACCCAGATCGATCTTACTAGCTAGACATTACTTTGTGCATGGGTGGTCACTCGTCATCATTTCTCCTGTTTCGGAGGACGATCCACTTTTTAGCTTATTCTGAACCGAGAAGATTATAATTGCCATTTGCCAAGATGGTTTTAGAACACAAAGACATGCTTTAATTTATGTATTAATTTGCCAGCTGCAAAAAGGTTTTAATGATGCTTTATATGATTAAGACAGTCTCTATCTCGGTCCGATCGAGGCTTTTATCGAACTCATTCATCGGAAATGTTTTCCTTTTCTTGTCATAATTATAGTTATCTAATTATTCTTAATTTGATTAGAAAAAAGGTTCTCCGGCGCTCTCCCTCTGTGTGTTTTTCGTATTCATGTATATTGATTTAAAGGACGACTAAACTTGATCTCTAATTGAGTCAGAACTAAAGCACTGCAGACCCAATATAGTTTATTGAAAATTTAATAAATTAGCTTTATCAAGATTTCTAGAACTCCAGTTTACGAATAATATCCGGTGTAGTCTTAGTCTAGAAACATACGTCCAGGAGACCTCATCCATGCGCATTTGTCACTCAGAAAGAGGGATGTAATTGTATCTGCACTAGCTCAGAGGTTTGACTTACGTGTGCTCATGCATGCCTCTATCTGCATCTGATCAGTTCCTATCACTTTTTCTAGTCATTGGTAACTTGATAAGGATTAGAAACTACACCTCCACAACATGCATGAAACAACGTACGTAGACCCCATCGGGCAAGACACACACCAATTGAAGAATGCCTCGTTAATCTCTTGTTTCTTTCTGAAAGTACGTAGTTAATTAAGCCACCTCGTTAGTTTCATTAACCTTTTAATTAAGCTCTTAATTAGATCAACAGATTAGCACGCAAAATCCTTTTTACACGTGGTGGTTAATTAAGCTTTATATGATCAGTTCTGGGGACGGTTTTTGCAATGGCAATAGATTTGCTTTCTGTGCCGGAGTTTTCATTAGTTCCGATATCAAACGAGCTCTGACAATGCAGCATGTATAAGCACTGAAATTAGGGGATAAATGTAGTTAAGCACCAGATAAGGTGGAACCAGCTTTCCGGTGCTAGGTGCTACTATTTATGAGGACGTGAAAATAAATATACATTATATTTTTTAAAGTATATTTTATTTGGAAATATAATAAAATATTTTTTTTATTTTTTAAAAAATTATTTTTAATATTAATGTCTCAAAATGATATAAAAATATCAAAAAAATATTAATTTAAAGTAAATAAAAAATTTTAATTTTTTTAAATAATTTTAAAACGTAAAAGTAAATGTAGCTTAATTTCATTATGAATCGGATAAAATATAACCTGATTTGCTCCAAGTTGGATATAAATATCGGTGAGAGATTTACTTGATTAGGGTTTCATTGGGTTTATTTACTATTTTCTAAAACATACGTACAGATTTCTTTTTAAATATTTTAATTCTCATCCATTCATGAAATGTTATTTTTATATTTATTTGTTTTATAATGTATAGATTTTATTTTTGAAAATCATAAAAAAAAGAATTCCATTTTCCGAAATCTAATAAAAGGGAATAAATGCTTCCGTCTCTGACAATCAAAGGAAGATTCCCCTCCACCAAAAAGATCCCACACTCAAAGACTCGTAATGGTATGTATCGACGAAGAGTTTTTTTTTTTGTTTTTCAAGTGCATATATATCCATGAAGAGAAGAGAAAAAGATCTCAAATGTTGTTTTTTTCTTTTCTTTTCTTTTTGGAAGCCATATAATTATACGCTACACATGTAAGTAACTGGTCACATCTACACGATTTGGTAAAACTAAAATAATTAATTCTGACTAGAAACTAGTGTTTTTATTTTTTATTTTGGCACCTTTAATTAAATCCTTACGTGAAGAGGATGAAATTTCATTTAGATTTGGAGATTCCTAACGTTACGGACCAACACATTGCTCCACTACTACTGTTAGCTATACCTTTACAATAGAAGCAAGCAAAGTAATGGCTTAACTTGTAGTTCATTGTGCTTGAAGCCTCTAATCCAGTGGGAAAGTGGGCGGCTTAGTTTTAGCCTTTAGGGGCATGCTAGCCAGCTTGAATTTCAAGCGTCTTTAAAATGAATATATATATATTCTCTGGAATATTGAACTTATATATATATATATATATATATATATATATATATATATATATATATATATATATATATATATATATATATATTCCTTTGAAGGTGAATTTGAGGGACCCATATCTTATTGTATAATTAATTAGCATAATGTCTTTTCCATCCCGAGAGATCAGTTGATGGGATGTTTCACTCGGCATTCTAATAATTAAAAATATTCCACAAATCATTTGTAAAACTAATTATATATCTACGTTATTTTAGAATTTATAAAATTAGTGGAGATAAATTAAAAATGTTTGAAAAATGTCATGAACCAAACACGTACTTATTAAATTCATGTTTGAAACTCCTTGCAGCCAAACCAAGAAGCTATAATTGCGATTGATTGATTATCTCTAATTAATTCATCAAGAACAGGGGGTTATCATGAATATTAATTATCACGAAAAATGGATTAACTAGACCTGTTCTCGTGAAATGTGCTTAGAACCTGTACAACGACGTCAATGAAGAAGATTATAAGAATTCACCCAAAATAAGAACACAGGAGAGTAAGTTTGGTAGCAAGTGGAGAGATTAAATGATCTTATATATAGCCTAGACGATGACATTTCCGCCACTGGATTTCCTCAAATGTTCCGTGCTAGTAATTCTCGCACCTGCATCTTCAATTTGTAGACAAATTAACCCCTTTTTTGAAAGAAAGAAGAAATATTCAAATTTTTATGAACGATATGCAGGGGAAAAAAAGGATTTGGAAGAATTAATTTGTTAATTTTAATTTTGAAAAAGAAATCATAAACTTTTTGCAAGGAAAAAGAAACCATAATTCAATACCTTTTTTTAATTGAGAAGGTGTAATAATATTTTTTTAAAAAAATTAAAAATTAAAAACAAGATTCTACTTGTAATTTCTCCAATAAAATCGTATCAATGAAAAATTAAAAAGGTGTTTGAAATAGTAGTAGAAGTTATTTTTTAAAATATTTATTATTTAAAAA
>Ga0325404_1007457_pt1 | contig 11389 bp, 9 predicted proteins | sample PopdelMetagenome_18_FD_205664 | JGI IMG/M metagenome (GOLD analysis project Ga0325404, IMG submission 205664) | Populus deltoides microbial communities from Bellville, Georgia, United States - Xylem-Control-R1 | ecosystem: Host-associated > Plants > Phyllosphere > Stem > Wood/Secondary xylem... | reverse complement strand
TTTTAAAAAATTATAAATTATATTTCTCTTTTTATTTTTCATTCTTTATCTCAATCAAGAAAATATATATTATGTTTGCAACTACTATATCAAAAGTTTTTCTCGCTAAAGAAAAGAAGAGGAAGATATGTTCGGCCATTTTCCAATTTGGTCCCAATTCAAAAGACTAATTCTATCCAAATATGGATAATTAAGTTTAATTTTGCTTAACTAATATAGGGCCATTTTTTTTCAACGTTATCATGTTATGTGTACCTGTTTGTTTGGCCCCTTATATTTTATCACAAAAATCCATTTAAAAAGTGTTTCTCATCAATACCCCTTGAGTTCAATGGAGCACGCACGTCATTCAAGTTGTTGAATATATAATTTACTATTCAAAATGATAAAAGAGAAGAAGAAGATTAGAATGAATTCATTAAAAAACAAATCTCATGAATAACGATCAAACTCATGGTATTGCACTGTGTTTCTAAAATATTTTGATTTTTTAAAATTTTAAATTATTTTAATATGCTTTAAAATACTAACATCAAAAATAAATTTTAAAAAATAAAAAAATAATATTTTTAAATAGATAATAAGTTAAAATGTATAATTATCGATAAAAATACCACTAGTCTTGAAAATAGAAAAACAATCCCCAACAAAATTGTTTGATTTGACATTTAAAGTTGCAGTCATCAATTATGGGGTGGCACGTGCACACAAGACTCCGTGTTTTAAAAGTTTATACATCAAATCACATGCCACGTGTCATCTGAAAGGGTACAATCTAGCCTAACTACCTTTAGCTCTATCTGACGGTAGCAACTTTCAAGAACAGCTAATGATATAATTTATTGTCTGCAAGAAAAACTTTTTAGAGACAAAAGCAGCGATAAGATCTGTTTGCTTTTGTGATTGAAAAATGACAAGAATCTTTTCAGTAGAAATCATTTGCAACCACAAGGATGTTACAAGGTTCCTCATAATTTTGCCTCAAATGCTGCCGCTGCTGCTTTAATCATGTTCCCACCTTCATAACCCTATTATGTATATCCATACCAACCAACCCTAATCTTGAACTAACGATCACGCAGACCCGTCAATTTCTAAATCAAGCTGGTTGCTGAGAGATGGTCACCTACAATGGTAAACTAACACATTCACTTTCAGACTGCTGCCCAGTCTCTAAACATGAGCAAGCGCAAGCAGGAGTTCTGTCCAGTGTCCAGAGACATTGCTGGATATCTTTCCATTGAAAGGAGAACTTGTTGGCTTCTGAATGCAATATTTTTCCAGCTGCCAAAGATTTGAAATCAGTTCAAGTCAAGATTGAGCGGTTCCCAAAACTAGGCCTTTCAATGCTGGCATCAAGTTCCCCAGAAGCTCCCTTTTACTTAAAATCCTGTCAGATGTACAGTCTTCTTCCTGGGGAAAACGGAAAAAGAACAATACAGACAGTAACAATCAGCATCACATAAAATACTAATCATGTTTCAGAAACTAGAGCTGTCACAAACCTCTACTCATTACCAGGATGCACAAACCTTTTTTATCCTGTGTCGACACTTTTTTTTTCTTTGCAAAAGCAAGCGACTATGCAAGTTTTTCCTTGCAAATTTTGCGACAAGTGACAAAAAAATATTTATAATTTACCGAACCCAGAATCACGAGGGGCAAATGTAACAAAGATAAATGTGCCAAACCAAGAATAGAGAGTGAAGGCCGAAACAGATGCTACTCACATCACCAGTTGAAGCAGATAAAAGCGATAGAAGTGTTACTGTAGTAGTTTGATATTCTGTCAGGATCTTGAATGCTGAATCATCTAGTTTGTCCTGGAAAAATTGGCATTAAAGCAGAAAGCATGTAATAAACAAAACTTCCCACAAAAAAAAAATCAAGTAATGCTAGGAAAGTTGCCAAGAAGTGATATGGTACATAATAATAATAATAATAAATAATCAAGGTCATGAGTCCAAAACTGGAAAGTAAACGAATTCTTGGGTTTTGAAAGTCCAATTTAAACAGTCACAAAAAAACACAACACAAAAAAGGAAAAAAACAACTTTAAAGCCTGTTTTACATCACTACAATAGCATATGAATGGAAGAAATCCAATCTATTTGGGTGAGTTATTGAATAACCAGTGACTTAAATTACAGGCAATTTGCATTCAAACCCTGACTTCCAAGTTTCCAACAAAGACAAATGGCAACACCAAAGAATCCATGCCATGAACATGCAACTAAAAACAGATGCATCTACACTGCAAATGATATAACATGTAAAGAAACAATCTGCAAAACTTCTACATTGCAACATCCCTTTATACTCCAATTGTTGCAGGACAGTCAAGATGTCGCGGAAGAACCTACCCGGATACAAGACAGGTTGATAAAATAATAAAACTACATTTTCTTTCAGTGGTATATAAGATGTGACAAAATTGTTTTCCAATACCACCATATAGCAGAAAAACATTTCAACACATCCAAAACAACGTTCCCCATCTCCCTTGTGGAGAGAGAGCACGGTAATTTATGTAGTCCTTGAAAATGAATAGAAGTATGTCAAATGGAAACTGATTTTCAGCATGACATTACTTTTTAGAATATAGCAAAAGATTCTGATGGGGAACCAGCTATATGAAAATAAGCTTCAATATCTTGTTTTATTTTATTTTAGTTTTTTTTAAGTCAATTAGAATTCTTCGATCTTTATTACTTTTATTTAATTTCCTACAATAAACAGGATCCTACTAGGCTTTAGGTGCCGATTTAAGAACACCTTTTCCATGATTTATGAAGACTAAATGATAATTGAATTGAGAATTGCTATTTGTATTAGCTACTACCATTCTCTTCTCTATTTATCCGTATGCTATGGGACTTATCTCTTCTCTGCTTTATCTTACTGTCTTTCTTCTATTTAATCCCTCTCCTATAGGAATTCTGCTTCTCCTTCGTCATAATCATGCACATCACATTCACCTTTCATTGCCATTCAGATGTAAAAGGTACACACCACTTCTGGTTTTTTAAATCCATTTGTTTGTGCACATGGATAAACCAAAGGCAATTGATATCTTCACAACACAAGATTTTGAGGTGGTCCGGAATCTATCAACAAAACGAAAACATATGGCACTCATCCTTAAGTCAGTTTCCACTTAGACCAGCATCTTCTACCTCTCATCATTAAAAAATGTTGGCAAATATTTGAACACCTCATCCAAATAAGCCACGTCTGGAGCTGGAGAGCGTAGCATAGCCTCCAAGCCCCGGTACAGAATTGCACCATACATAATGACACTCTAGTTCTATCACCACAACAGCGACCAAAGTAAAACTAAGAAGCTTCAAATGCATAGCAACACAAATGTACTTTGAAAAATGCATTTTTAATTAGTAAAATATTAGGAATGCCACATACCTTCAATCGAGAAACAGCTACAGAAATGGCCCTTCCAGGGGCCTGAAGAGCTTTATTGCGAACCTGCAGCAGAAAATTCATGTTCAAGAAGTGAAAAAGCTATAAAAGTTGCCATACTTGCATAGAATCCAGAGATAGAACCTGAATATAAAGCAGGGAAACAACTTTAGGCAGAAGAAGAACTGGATCAGTTTCAGCAGAAACTTGAGCTGTCAAATCCTGACAATAGCAATCAAAACAGACATCCAAATGAGTGCATATGTCATATTTCCATCCAAAGTTGCAAGTCACCCACTTGCAAAGGACCCAACTGCTAATAAGCAAAAATATAAATTAAAGAGATTCATCACAATAGAACCAGTTAAAAAAAGCAATGGATCTAATATTGGATTTTATGTCACCTTTATAATCAACAAATAAAAATATCAATACTTGATCACTGTTAAAAAGCTGTCCAAAATAGCTTCCTCGATATTTTATAGGATGAGAAGATATGATACTTATAGTGAACTTCCCAAGTGAACACATTTGTGGATACGAGTAACTCTGATCTTTTTTTTTTCTTTTTTTTCCTATAAAAAGCATGCATACCTTGCGGTATGAGTGCAGAAGAGTTCTTTCCAATTTCTTGTCAAGCTTTTTCAAGAGCAACCCACTGAAAAAAAACAGAATCCAAAATGTAAATGTCAGGTTCCGAGAAAAGAAGGCAGTTCACATGAAATTCTAAAACAAAATTATAATAATAGCACAAACAAAACTACCTCTCCTCTGCCACCTCTCTTAGTGAAGTCATGAAAGCTTCCACCCGCTGCTCAGTAGAATGATTGGGATTAAACATTGTACAAAAGTGCAAAAAGTAGATAAGATCAAATATCTCCTAGATTTTTTAAATTAAAGGCAGATGATGAGAGAGCTGGCTAGAGAAGTCTATTGGCAGTTGAATCCAATGATTTCAGCTGAAACATGCTCAGACTTGAATCAGGTCTACGGTGTAAAGAATTGATGAGTTAGCTACTAGTGTTTTGTCCACCTGCCAACCCACCACATGAGAGAGAAAGAAGCAGGAGCATTACAATATTTTTCTTGTTAATTATAGTTTTCTTTTTCAGTTATAAATCCCTATATTATTTGGATTCTTCAGTGTCATGCCATTAGCATGTGGCTTATTTGATTAGAGATTTATTTTCCTTACAAGGATAAGATTAGGATTAGGGATTTTGACTATTATAAATGGGCTTTGTAGAACTATTTGACAGGATGTCTTTTGTTTCTTATCAACCTAATCAGATTTTAACAGTTTCTCTCTCAATACTAAACCTTATCATCCCGTTCCAACTTAAATTTTATTCATGTTTTACCCATCCTTTTGCTGTAAATGCTGATTTTGAGGTTTCTTTCTTCCCAACCTACATCAGAGCAAGAGAGGACCAGAATATTGTTGCAAGCAGACCAGAATATTCTTGCAAGCAGCAAAATATAGTTTTTCCTTTGCTCTCTCTAATCCCCCAACCCCCAGTCACATCAGCACCTCTCTGCTCTCTCCCCTCCACCCAACCAAAAAGGGAGCGAAGTGTTAAAGGACATGTTCTTCATTTAAATAACTCTTGAAAATGGAAAGAGCAACTTTTCACTAACAAGAACTGACCTTCCCTTCCAAAGCTTCAACTACTGCAAGAGCCTTTTTTGAAAGGGATCCTGGAAAGCTTTTTGCCTGCATGAGGAATGAGAGTACATAATAGAGGAGATCAATTAGCATATCCAAACTTTTGACCAGTTTCATAAAGCACAAAGCAAAGGCAGCAAATGTTTCATACAAGAGCAGTTCTTTCTGCAGAACCAAGCGTTATAGATTCTGAATTTGGAGACTCTTCAACATTAATTCCGTTCTTCAATTTGTTGTGCATGTCCTACATTTACATCAAGTCCAAGCATCAGACCATCCTTCAAATTATATATCTTAATTTACTGAAACCACATCAGTGGTAAGCAAAACAGAGGAATGGGAGCTACCAAGTTATGAAAAAGCATATCTCCAATAGAAGCAGCCATTGTTCTTAACAAATGCCTGTGCAAGACAGCCTGCAAACCATAAACAAGGCTTGTCTTTATTCCATTTCATCATAAAATAGCAAGTTGTTTGGGTGGTTAATCTACCCAATAATAACTTCTTTATATCAATTAATATAGGTAGGAAGAGGTAGAACTTACAGAGGTTGATTGGTCATCCTCAAATAAATCTAGTGCCTTTTCATACAGTTGCATATTTAAGAAAGCCTGCAAAAAGGAAGTTATATCTCAAAGAGTTGCCAGAATTATAAGAACCAATCACAGCTTCCATTACCAAGAAAGCACATTGTACAAAACACTAAATCAGAGGAATGTCAAAATACTGGATGTAGATAATTAATTTGCAATCATAACGGTGCAAACCTCATCAAGCTTCTTTTGTAAATTATCAAGCAGGTGCTTCATTTTCCCAGCATTTTCTGAAAATAATGTCTTTCTTTTCTCCTTTAAGGAACTAATTAACATAGGTCTCATATAGTTAGCCAAAGGTTCAAGAATTGTCTGTGGATCTTCCAAACCTGCCAGATCAGCTAACTTCACCAGTTAGAATATGATATGAAATCAACGCCAAATCAGCTGAACAATAGCAACAAAAAGGAATCATTAGCAAAATGAACAGACCTTGCTCTTCAAAATCAGGAACCAGAGTCAGGATCTTTTGCATTATCCAATCATCAGAAGGAATGTTAAGATCATCCTCTTGCGTTCTAGCTAAATCTTTCTTAGCTCCCTTTTTTGTATCAGACAGGACCAAAGATGCCTCCTTGCCTTTCCTTTGGTTTTTCTTAGATTTCAAAGGAATAATTTCCTCATCATCTAGAAGGATTTCAGTTCTTGCTCCAGATGATTTCCCCTTCTTCTTCTTTTTCTCATTTACTTCACCAGACCGGCCAGAATCAGTTCTAATTTTAGCTTCCATGACCAAATGAAAGTCATCACTCAGTATAACACCAGAGGACCCTGAGAGCCTAAAGACCTCCAGCTCTTTCTCCATCCGACCATAAACATCCTAGCAATAAAAATACATGGTTGCAGGAATCAGAATTCCACAGAGAGATCAAGCAGTTATAAACAACACATGCAAACCCTCAAATTGCAGGAGACAAGGTTGGAGGCATCGGAATCCCAATGAAAACAAAGAATAATATAAAAAAATGAATAAACTTGGTTCAACAATACACTGCACCCAAAATCAAAACAAATTATAGGAGCAAAACATGCATAGAATAGATCCACCAAGTGCACACAAAGCGGGAGAGGGAGATAGAGTAGGAGGGGTTTTGAGTGTTTCCAGGAAAATGATCAAAATAAAAGACTTCCAAAAATGAAAAGTGATAGATCAAATACAGCATGAAGAAAACCTAGAAAGGATTTTCATTATACATCTCTGACTTTACATTTTTAAAACATCCTGACCCTTACATAGCCCCACCAGCTGAGAGAATTAGGTCAATCTAGCTTGATAAGCCAGTAATACTAACAGGGCCAACTGGACACTATTATCAGCACTCCTGCTGCTTCATGTATCTAAACAATGTATTTATTTATTTGTCCAAGTAAAAAATATATATAGCATATGTAACGGATGCAAGTGGACATGAACAACAATGAGAAACAATCTTTAAGTAGTTCAGAACAATTTCCTATTATCAATGGAAATAGTGAAACATAAGCAGTAAGCCCTTCTACCTTATTACATCAAATATTAATTTTAGAGTCAAACCTTGATAAAACCATTGCTAAATACATATGAATCCCCCAGGATCATTCCTTTATTACTCTGAAAAAAATCAGAAAGAAAATGAAAAAAAAAATAATTCACTCGATGATAGAAATGAACAATTATTGCCATGGCAAAAATGTCACCTTGAGTGCTGACTGAACAGAATTACAATGCGACAAAATCTTAGAAGCATCTTGGGATCCAAAAGAAGTGGGTAATACAGAAAGAGAATCAATCCTGCAATCATCCATAAAATCAATGACGTCTTCACAATGTGCTCAAATAACCTGCATTCGCACATGTGCTAAGAGAAAATTCTGCTGTTCAAATGAATACCCATAAGAAATATGCGACTGAATTTTAAGTCATGTTTTTGTGAATAAAATAACAATAAATATCAATGATGATCATAACACATGCCATAGCTGCAGTGAAAACTGAAGCAGGTACATCAGAAGTAATAAGCAACCAATTGATAGGAGCACAACGTGATGAAAGGGAGCTGATACAATGATAGATGATGACAATAAACATGTTGGATTATTTTTAAGTCAGAGCAAATAGTATAAGAATAAAAAAACTAGAACAGTACTTTGTTTTCTCTTGATAGATGGAAAAATAAAGAATATGAAATTCAACTAGAAAAACATATATTCTCAAATTTCAACCCTCAAATATGACCTGTCTATGACTCATATTGCATTAGGAAATAGTGGTATAATTTTATTATCTTCCATTTCAATTAATATGTGTCAAAGAAAACCTGGACAATTCTGTCATATTGAACCAAACCACAAAAATGAAAACGGCATACAAATAAAGATATCGAGAAAACAATTTCAATCAACAATCTGAAGCAAACCATTTCATAGTTATATTAAATCAACAAAAAGGAAAAAAGAGGAAAGAAAAGGTAAATATTGCCTCACCAGCTACTACGGTCTATAGCATCCTCAACAGCAGCATCCAACATCTCAATCATGGAGGGATGAGCAAATGCAGTTACCAGAGGTATACCTTCAGCATATCTGGACTATATTGGGTTTGAAGACCACAAATTTTGATAAGACAAACAAAGAAGAATTCTCAAGTATAAATAAGTTCTTCACCTAAATTCTATAAACTTGAAAGAAAACAAATCCAAATTTTAGACATAAATTCAACATAAGTACCTGCAAGAACTGAACAGGCTGGGAAATTCCAAGGTTTTGCAGAGTATCATAGCTGATAAAAGAATTCTGCAAGCGGGAAAATAACAAGTGATTAAGATGGAGATGATAGCTAAAAAATCAACATCCCTGGTGCAATAGGTTGGGAAAAAGATGATAAAAGACTGATCAACCAAGTCTTATAATTCAAAATACAGATTACATTCCAACCATAGAGACAGCAAACCATATGATCAAACAAGCTTTTGAGTAACATCATGTGTGAAACATGCAGAACATCAATATGGGTATCTAGAAATTACAAAATTAATATTGGGTAGGAGAATTAAGTTCCAAACCTGAGAAAAGAAAGAATCTACACACTCCCTTTGAGCAATGGCAAACACCTGTAGCACAATTAAAATCAATGAGGGAAAAAGCATGCTATTTAATGTGATAAAGCAACAAAATAAGTCTTGAAGCAGTACACATGTTCCTCACCAACCACAACTAAATTCACTATCTCATAGGTTTTTTTTCCCTCAAACTATAAATATTTCCAGCCAAATTATCATGAAAACTGTATGCATCACAAGATTTACTGAAGAGAAAAAACTATCTTGGTTAAGTTAAAACTGTAGATAGTCCCCTTTAGATATTTCTTAATTTTATTGAAATGCTTACATAAATACTTCAGGAAAAAAAAAAACCTTCATTAGTTAACAGACAATCAACTGCTCTAATTCTTCAAGAGCTGAAGCCTGAATCAAGAAAATAATTTTTGAAGCATTTCACGTTCCTTAGCACCCACAACCAAATTCGCTATCTAAAAAAGATTAATCTCTAGCACGTGTGATATAAAATTATAAACCAATACCAAGAAATCATAAACATACAGTTGGTGTCCAATGAACTCCTGCTCGAAGTGATCCAAGAATCTCCCCTTCCTTCGCCAGCCCATTAAATAAGGATTGGAAAAATGAACTTTCAGTAGCCACACCACCAGCTCCATCCATTGCTTGCAACAACTGCTGCAGGGTTCCCCACAAAAAAGACAAATTTGTAGGAACGGTAACACCCCTCGCAGCACCACGAACCATGGCGCTAACACGAGTAACATAAGCTGGTGTATACAATTGTCCACCTTCAAGCCTACCTTTCACCTAAATGCCAATAAAATCTCAGCCAAAACTTTCAACTTCTTTTCCCTCCGACAACCATATCACATTCAAGAAAGAAACAAGAAAGATACCAGAGTTCCGAGGCGAGCTTCCAACATGGAAGCCACAAGTTCAGAGCCAACATTCAAGTTAGCTGCGATTTCCGCCAAAGAAATTTGACTGCATTCTTGAAGCCTCTCATTGATTTCTTCAGCAACATTGTCCCAATAAGACTGCGAAATAATTTCTCCTTGAATCAACATCAGCCCGCTCGGGTCATCCGAAACGACGCGTTGAGCTTGGTTCTCGACGTGATATAAATCAACGCCAGTAATATCCGCAAGATCTATCAAGGAAACACGCCCTAATTTCCTGATCTCCAACACCATTTCATGCCTCAATTGCTCCTTAGAAAAATAAAAGGAAAAATTAAGCAAAGAAAACAAGAAAAAGAAATTAAAAGTGTAAAAATCGACGACGACGATGATAATACATACAGGAGTGATGTATTCTTTGCCGGAGACAGTGTGGAGAAGGTTGAAATCGATGATGTGAAGCTCGTGGAGTTTTTGGACTAATTCGACAACGTTTCTTTCAGATAATCGGATGCTCGATTTTGCTTGCTGCGCGGACTCAAATTGTCTCGCCAATTCTAACAATTCTGCGTCCATTTTGATTGAATTGAATGGAGGAAAATCGATCGATCGAGAGAGTTTTGGTTTTCTGTTCAATTCAATTCCCTGTTTGTTTATTGCAGTCTGAGTTTGAAAAAATATGAAAATAAATAATGCTTTTTATTTTTAATATCATTTTAAAATTATAAAAAAAATACTAATAAAATACTAATTTAATATTTTTTAAATATAAATATAAATATTTTTTAAAATCTAAAAACAGTAAAGCTCTCCTATACAGACCGGTACGGTACAATAGTCATGGGCCTTCAATTATGGCCTTCAACTATGTGCATCGTTAGCCTTGGTCTCCAACTATGAGTGGAAATAAAGATTTTTTTTTTTCACTTTGTTATTTTATACATGATTTATTTATTAAATAATGTTTAAAGAGTGGTGTTTGTTTCCTTTCATCATATGAGATTTATTAATAATTTTTTAAACCAAATTTTCAATTAAATTTTATAACTGATGAATCAACCTATTTTGAAAAATTAATTTTAGTCTAAGTTTTTATTTAAAGATTTAAAAATGTGGTGATAATCCAAAAATAAATAAGCAGTGCTTATATTCATTCCAACATTCATAAGTTTGACAAAGAATTTTTATATATATATAGTTATGAATCTTACATGAGTTTTTAAGAAAAAAATACTTTTTAAAATAATTTTTTATTTTGAAAATATTTAAATGATTTATTTTTTATATCAACATGTTAAAATTATTAAAATCATTAAAAAAATATTAATTTAATATTTTTTAAGTTAAAAATACTTTTAAAAAACACAAAAAAATAAAAACAGATATATATAAAAAAAAGAGATAATAAGGTGTCTGTGCACTACCTACCTAGAACATCAGTGATTGAACTGGCAGCTTCGGCAATTTGAACTATTTCTGTAGATCTTTTTGACAACTGCTGATTTGTCCAGACATAAACTGATTCAAAATTTGAAGAACGACGCTGCTTCAGCTAACAAGTATACATGGTCAGATAACCAACTCAGGAAGCATGGCAGATTGGTGGTGGGAAATGTTCTGGTTTTGCAGCATAACATTTTACAGCTTCTTCATAGCAGTCATGATGGAGGACATTCTAGAATTCATGCTACCTGTTCATTTTACTTGTTCATTTTATCCATCCATAGCCATCCATTGCCAGCACTTGCTAGCATTTGTTTGTTGAAAAACGTACAA
>Ga0325404_1007455_pt1 | contig 11390 bp, 4 predicted proteins | sample PopdelMetagenome_18_FD_205664 | JGI IMG/M metagenome (GOLD analysis project Ga0325404, IMG submission 205664) | Populus deltoides microbial communities from Bellville, Georgia, United States - Xylem-Control-R1 | ecosystem: Host-associated > Plants > Phyllosphere > Stem > Wood/Secondary xylem... | reverse complement strand
CGACACATCACTCGAACTTTAATGAAGAAATGTGTGACACGTTGTCTGACCCTTTTATCATCTCCTTTAGCCAAGAAGGCTAATTGAGTTGCCATATTCATGCGAATGAACATAGCATCTCCGACCACCTCACAGGATCTGGCCACCACCAATCGACTTAGAAACATCTGCTCTATAAGGATCAATTATTCCCATCACACATTTATGCCTCATTTAGCTCAATAAACTCAATAACATCTTGTCCCTGATCAGCCACCTCTGCATTAGCAGATTCAAGCTAATTAAGAGTTCACTTTCCAATCAATGAATATAGAGTTTTAAACCTCTAAATCTAGTATGGTTTGTTCCTAATGATATATCTACATTCCCCTCACAAGGTTTAGGTAATGATACATTTATGGCTTAATCTCCACAATGATCTTGACAAAGTACCTTACCCAATCATCTACGACTGAAGAAGAATGCACTATAACAAAACAAAGACTCTTAGGGTGTTCTCACATGTGATTTTGGTTTACAAGAGGATGAAAAGGGACCATACATCACCTATTTTAGAGAGGAAGGTTTTAGAAGAGAAAGAATAAAAATCTTCCCTAATAACCTTTTGGAAAAAAACCATCATGGTTTTGAAATTTCTGTTATTAGCTTGCTTACAAAAAGGCATCTGTTTTTGAGTTGTGAAGGAGGGAATTTTTTAGAGGAAAATCATGAAGAAGAAAAAAAGAAAACTTAGAAAGATTAAGAGGAGGAACCTTAAAACTTATTTTTTAAAAGAAAAAGCTACAATAATTATGTACTAAGTTAAGAAAGAAGGAAAGAAGAGAATCAAGGTCAATCTCGGATAAAAAAGAAGCTAAAAATCAACAATAAATAAACAAATAATCCATAGTAGGAATCAACATTTCCTTTACAAGGTATACCTTTAAACTTTAATGGGGGGTGTAGCTGAATGAGCACACCCTCTCCTTGTATTTTGTTTTTAAAATTCATGTTTAAAATGTTTATTATGCATCCATTATAGTCATATGTTAGTTTAAATGTCATGAATGTTTGTTTAAAGTAATTTCATCATACCTTAAAAGTTAGTTTGTGCATGCTCAAGTTTGTTTGATGCCTTGTTTAATGTTTAAGAGATGAGATTGGAGTGATAAATGTTTGCATAAAATGTTGTTTTGCATGCTTTAATGTTTAGTTAATCAATAATGTAGATATGAATATGTTAAAGTATGATGTTGTTGATTAGGCTGTTTTAAGTAGCTTGTTAGGTTTGTTTGAAGTTGTAAGCATGAAGTTTGAGTTTAGAAACAAATGGAATGCTCATAGAAAAAATATTTATACCTAAGAGAATGCATTTTTTACTTGCTATAGATAATAGGTTTTGATTGTTGTTCTCGAAGTTTCTTGTTGTTTCTATTCTTTCAAGTAAGTTGTGTGTAACGTCTCTAAGCTATAGTTACAATGCTTAAGTTTTTTTTCCTAGTTTTATGCTTTTTTTCTGGGTTCATGTAGTTTTGGGCAATTTTAGAGAATTTTTGGGTTTCTTCCATTGAATGTTCTTAAGTTACAAATTCTGATTTCTCACAAATCAGTGTTTTGGCTTACATTATGTACATAGATTCAAATTGGGATCTATGTATGATTATTCTTTGTCATCAATATGTTCATTAGAAACTTGATTTTTACTAATCGATCCTTTTTAATTTTGAATATCCAAGTATGTGTTCATAAATGTCAGGTTCAATTAATTTTAAGTCATTCTTAGTTTGTTTTTCTTGCATGATGCACCTTATGTTTCATTGTTCCATGCTCAATGTTTTTATGCCTTTTATTTGACAAGATTTGGTTGAAATTTTCAACTTGGTTTCTAGGTTCTTCTTCTTGTTCAACGTGTTCTTAGTAGAATTTCAAACAAAAATCTTATTTGATCTTTTTTCTTTTCTTTTTTTTAGTATGGGCTTTGTTTTGGAGCTTTAAGGCTTTGGGTTGGGAAGCCCAACTCTCGTGGCTAGGCTGAGTCCATTATGAGTCTAAAGCAATGTTTGTTGTGCAAAATTTTACAAAGAAAAAAATGCATTTTTTAATCCTTAGGACGTGTTTGACAAACATGTCCTAACAAATTTTTGATAGTTTTCTTTGCTAAATTTTTTTTCTTGTTTTGCTAAACAAACCCCAAATGATTTTCAAAAATTCTAAAATTATTTGTGGGTCCCTTGTATGTTTTTCAACCATTTCATTTAATATTTGGGTTATAAACTTAACTATAAGATACTGACCTGATATTAAATATACATGTTTTTCTTCAAAATTTAAGAAAAATAAAAAAAATCTCTTATTTAAAAATATAAAAATATGTTTTTATTTGTGTGTATGCTTCTAAATTCTAAAACTTTTCATGCATATTTTATATAAAAAAAACAAGTTGTGTTTTTATCCTACTTTAAAAAATATAAAAATCAATTAATGGGTATCATAATAAGTTTGTGATTATCCATTAGTATTTGATCTAAATTTCAAAAACACCACATAAATTAATTTGTTTATTAATACATAGGGTGTGAATTTTACATTGTAATGTATATTCCATATATTAAATTGAATGAATTGGCGAATATAAATGTTAGAAACTAATTGTAAACTTTAATATTTAAAGGTATAAAATTACACTTTGAAGTATATCTTTAAGTGTTAAAGATACAAAATAGAAATAAATACAATATTAAAATTTAGATCTTAAAATGTTTAGGTTTTAGCATGATAAAGTAGAAACATCCTTACTAAGAGATTTGTCTTAAGTTTCTAAAGACAAGGATCTCCTTATTGAAGAGGATTTACCTCAAATCAATAAGAAGAGGACGCGTCGTCTGGTCCTCTCTCTCTCTCTCTATATATATATATATATTCAAAACGGCGCCGTTTTAGATTGAATTAAGGATTTTTGCTGATTTTTAATTTAGTCTTCCAGGTTTCAATTGGTTTCAATTGAACCCCTAATTGACCATTAAACTTTTAATTTCTTCAATTTCACCCCTGATTTTTGTCAATTAAGCCCCCATAGTCCGACACCTTTTGCAGATTAGTTCTTGGCTATGAATTTCTTCAATTTTGCCCATGATTTCAATCAATTAACTTGGTAAAAATTAAATTTGGTCTCTTAAAATTCCAATATTCTCAATTAAGCCTAAATTGGCTTCCAAACTTAATGTTTAACCAATTAATCCCCAAATAAAATTAATTTGACTCATTTAAAGTATAATTAAGTCATTGCACTTAATTAAATCCTTCAATTGGACCCAAATTAATTCTTAAACATAATTAAAATTCAATTTGGCCCATGATTAAATCAAATTGACCTATTAAAAATTTAATTATGTCATTGGACTTAATATTTATGCAAATTCATCCAATAATCATTTAATTTGATCTTGAACTTGCATTTTCTCTTTATTTTGGGGCATAATAGGGTACAATTAGGCCTTAAAATTTCCTCCAAAATTGCAGCTTGATTCCCTGGTTTGCTTTCTCCATGTTGTTAGCTTTTATTATTATTTTTTGATTTTTGATTTTGAAAAAGAAATTGATTTTTGGGGAATAACCTAGAATTGGGTTATGACATCCTCTATGCCAGAAAGAACTTTGATCCTATATATGACAGTGATGAAAACAGCTATAAGGTATGTGTTAAGCCAGCATAATCAATATGAGAGGAGAGAACAAACAATTTATTACTTGAGCAAAAATTTGAATGATCGTTCTTTAGTTTGGAGTGCAAAAAGGTTAGTGTTATTGGCAGAATATGATATCATCTATATGACAAGGAAGGCCGTAAAGGGTAGCGTAATTATTGATCATTTAGCAAATAATTATGTAAAAGACTATGAGCCACTAAATTTTTATCTTCCTGATGAAGAAGTGTTAGCAGTTAAGAATGATGGCAGAATGGATGATTGGTGGACCATGTATTTTGATGGAGTTGTGAACGTATTAGGGAATGGGGATAGAGCAGTAATAATTTCCTTAGAAAAAAAGTAGTATCTTGTTTTAGTGATATTGTAGTTTGAATGCACCAACACCACCGAATATGAAGCTTGTATCATCCATTTATAATTTACTTTAGAGCTAGATGTTGAAAAACTTAATGTTTATAGAGATTTAATGTTAATTATCTACCAGGTAAAAGGAGAATGGTAAGCTAAAGATGATAAATTAAAGTTATATCAAGATTATCTCTCAAAGTTGGCTAGTGAGTTCGAAGAGATAAAATTCACTCATATGGGTAGAGACAAGAATCAGTTTGTTGATGTCTTGGCTACCATAGCCTCAATGAAACGAATCAATATTGGGAGTAGAATTCAACCAATAAACATTAAAGTTAGAAATTTTCAAGCTCATTATTGCTCACTTGAAGAGATAATAAAAACCATAGTATAGTGACATTAAAAAGTTTATCTAACACCAGGAAGATCCTCCTAGAGTCTCCAAAATGAATGCAAAAACTTTGAGGAAAATGGCAATGGATTATTATTTAGATGGTGAAATCTTGTATAAAAGGTTATTCGATGGAACTTTTCTAAGGTGTTTGAATGAAAAAGAAGCTAAATAAGCATTACAAGAAATTCACGAGGGAATCTATACAACTCATGCTAATGGACATATAATGGTAAAAAAAATACAACAATCTAGATACTTTTGGTTGATTATGGAAATAGACTATATTACTATGTCAAAAAGTGTCACAAATGTCTGATATATGGAGACAAAATAAATGCACATTTGGCTTCTTTGTTCAACATGACCTCACCTAGTTTGCACACTTCATAAATTTATTTATGGCTTAAAGCAAAGTCCTCATGTTTGGCATGTAAAATTAAGTGTTGCTCTTAAAGTTCTTGGTTTTACAAGAAGCTCTACAGATTCTTCCTTGTTTATTCATCTTAGTTTAACTTTTAAGCTAGTTGTGCTCATCTATGTGGATGATCTTATTATAACTAGAAATAATGGTGATTCAATAACTCAGCTTAAGAAGCTTTTCAACAACAATTCCTTATTAAAAATCTTGACTCTTTAAAGTATTTTTTAGGGATTGAAATGGCAATTTCCAGTAAAGGACTCTTTCTAAATCAACGCAAGTATGTTGTTAATCTATTGCAGGATGTTGAGATGTTGTATACTAAACCTTTTGTAACTCTTTTAGACATCAAATTAACACTGGATTCTTCTAGTAAACCTTTTGTTTCTTACAATCACTATCAGAAGATTGTTGGTAAGCTAATTTGCTTAACAATCACGCGACCAGATATTAAATTTGTTGTCAACCTCGTTAGTCAATATATACATGTTCCCACTATTCAACATTTTGGTATGATTAACCGTATATTACAGTATCTCAAAGGGACAATTGACCGTGGAACTGTTTTGACTTGCAATGATCATACTAACATCATGAGCTACTTTGATTCTAATTGGGCAAGAAATTCTCTCGATCGTCGATCTACCACAAGATATTTAATGTTTGTTGGTGGTAATTTGGTATCTTGGAAAAGAAAAAAAAACAACTTGTAGTAGCTCGCTCAAGTGCTGAAGCAGAATATCGTGCTATGACCTTTGCTATTAGTGAACTGTTTTGGCTCAAAAACTTCCTTGCAGATTTGGGATTTCCTTATGTCACTCCTATGCAATTATTTTGTGATAATCAAGCTGCTAAGCATATTGCATCTAACTCGGTGTTTCATGAACGCACCAAGCATACTGAAGTGGATTGTCATTAAATTCGTCAACAAGTTCAAGCTAAATTCATCCAACCTCAACATGTATGTTCTCATGATCAACTAGTTGATGTACTCACCAAAGTTTTACCATCTACTCAATTTCATCGATTATTAAGCAAACTCGGATCTACCAATCCACTTGATTCAGCTTGAGGGGGAGTATTGAAGATATTAAAGATATTCTAAAGATCTCTACCATTATGTCATTACCTAGAATAAATTATGTGTTCCCTTATTTAGATATGATCGTGTCTTTATTATTAGTATATAGTCATGACAATGATCATAAAAGAAATTATGGGCAAGATATGCTTTTCTTGCTGCATAATTTCTCTCCTATATATATTTGTACAGTTTCTAAGTTTTATACATAAAACAAGATTGCTATCTCTTAAAATTCTACAAAATATAGTAAGATATATTTATAGGTTTCTCCTTTAAAAAAACTAGAATTGATAAGTGCTTGAGTTTCAAGACATGATAATCTTAGTGTATTGATAGTATTGTGCTTTAAAAACATTAAAATAGTATTAAAAACATATCGAAATAATGTTTTTCAAAATGTTTTTTATTTGAAAATGCATTAAAATGATATTTTTTTAAAACATTATTTTTAATATTAGTATATCAAAATAATTTAAAAACATAAAAACTTATAATACGAAGCAAAAAAAAGTTAAATTTTTTATAAAAATACGGGTTAGCCGCATAGCCAAACCGGGTCTAAGTTTCATTTTGATTACTTTGAAACCAAGACACATGATACTTTAAAAGAAAATCGGTTTGCTTATAAAACAAAGCAAGGCAACTTTAATTTTAATCTAAAGCACACTAGTTTATTGTAAAGGTCGCCATTTTTATAATTAACGTAGTACAAGTTCTTACAAATATAACTACGAGTTACTCTAGACACTACTTTTATTAATGTTACGTTCATTTAACGATGCAACATATCACAAATACAATAATATCAAACAAGCCATTATATTTTAACAAAATTCTATTAACATCATGAACAATTTCACTTATCCAAACTTATATAGTTCCCTTAGAAATATAGTTTTGAAACCCAGCCCGGCCTGGCAGGTCGACTCAGGGCTGGAACCGGGCCGGGTTGAAGAAAAAATAAGAGAAGAAAAAACCCGGTGTGACCCGGTTGACCCAGCAAGATCCGGTCAAAAACCCAGTTGCAACTCATTGACTTTTTTTTTTTTACTAAAACGATGTCATTTTGATTTTTTTAAAAAATTAACTCGGACGACCCGGTAACCCTATCAAAATTCGAAACCTGGATCTTGAATTGGGCCAGTTCTAAAAACTATGATTAGGAATTTGAATTCAAACTTTATGTCAATCAGTGAAAACCAAAATCACATGGATTGTCAGCCTAACAAAAGGATTTGATATGAAACATCAGTGAGAGAAAACATCAAATTATTAAAAAAGATGAAAATCAAATACATCCTTAATATCAATTTTGTCCTAAACTATTTTTTATATCAATTTTACCTTGAACTATTTTGATTCCTCAATTAGGATTTCCATTAAAATCATTTATTTAAAAATATTAAATTTTCTATAAAATGATTTTTTAAGTACAATTTGGATTAAATTTTTTTTAAAAAAAAATAGATGGAATCCTTGATTGAGATTTTTTTAAAAAAAAAAGAATTAAGGGTAAAAATGATATAAAAAATGTTTGGTGGCAAAATTAAGATTATCTATAGTTGAGATATAACATTAAGGTTTGCCCTTAAAACAAATTCCAAGGCTAGCCCTTTCTATTCTTTTCCCCCAAATCAATCAAGGACAATTAAAGTTAGGGGTGAGAAACAAAACTTACGAAATTGAGAAAAATATAATTATAAAAATTAAATTATAAAAAAAATTAATTAAACTAATTAGAAAATTTTAAAAAAATTCAGTTCAATTCAATTTCAGCTAGCTAAAACTAATAAACTAAACCAAATTAAACCCATTCTAGCTAAACTAAATAAAGTTAAAAGAACCCAGACTCTATTTATCTCTCTCTCTCTCCCAGCATCTCAATCTCTCTCTTTCTCTCTTGTTTGTCCTGTTTTTATCTAGCACATATCTCAAAGACAAAACATCCCCCATTCCTTTTCCATTGCAATTTTCACCTGAAATCCAACTGGTAACATGAAAACTTTTAATTTATCAAACTGATCAATCAGACCATGAGTGTGAAGAGTTTTGTTGAAGAAGGTATTGCATGAGTCGTATTGGGTGCTCCACTCACCCTTTGGATCTAATCAAGGTCTGCAGGCAACTCCAAGACGAGTGGAGCACCCATCAGTGTTTTTTGATTTATCAATAATAATCAATAATATTATTGATAAGTCCAACCCACAAGCTCAATAATATGTGTTTTTTTTGTTTGTCTTAAGGTTAAATATTGAATTTTTATGATTTTTTTGTGGGGTTTTTGTGAAAATCAGGAAAAAAAAAAAAAGATGGTGCTGCCATTAACCGCAAGATTATGTTATTTTGGCTTTTTAAAATAATATGAACTCAACCGGACCGGATCAAATTAAAATTATTTAGTTTGAACCAATTTTAATTTGAATTAAATATAAAAAAATTTAATTTAATTATTTTTAAGATTGAAAACAGTTATTTTTTTAATTTAAAATCAAATCAAACAAAAAAAATACTTAACCCGAGTAAAGCAAGCAAACTGAAACTCAATTTGAAGTTCCTTTCAAGGAAAACCAACCATGTCCCCTGAGATTATTCAAACTTTTGCGCCAGCAAATCTCCATTAGTTAATTAAACACGCATCACTGAGAAAATCAACCTGGGCCATGAACTTATATAAAGTTCTCTTTAGCTATTGGATCAGTATAAAAATAAGGCTTTTTTTTAACATTAATTATTAGCTAGGGCATGATCCCCCTGTTGAGTACAAAAATAACATTAAGAGTATATTCAGTGGCATTTACAATGATCCTCAGATTTTGATGCAAGTTGGATATACAAATTGATAGGTAACAGCCCTTCTACTATTTCTATTAATGGTTTATAGGTGCGCGGCATTTTATTCTAAGTGCATGTTTGGGAGTGTAGTTGTTGTTGTTTTTTAAAGTGTTTTTTGTGTTGAAATGTATCAAAATAAAATTTTTTATTTTTTAAATTAACACATCAAAACGATTGAAAATATATTACAAAAATTATTTTAACAAAAATTATTTAAATTTTTATGGAATATAATTTCCACCGGCGTTCACTCTTTTCTTGAAGGTCACATCAGCTTCAAATGTTCAAAGATCATTGTCCAGAAGCAAGAGATTACGTAAAGATGTGAAATAAAATGGATGATGAGAGAGCAGCTTTCCCTTTTTTTTTTTCTTTTTTTTTTTTTTTATCTTAAAAATGAAAGAGACGACTTGTTCCGAAGCCCCCACTAGGAAATCTATATTCTATCTAAATTCTTATAAAATGGTATATTTACATTGGATTACTAAACCTATCGATCACCTCCAGAAGAAAAAAGTGAGACTGCACTTCACGTCGTGGCCTACTAAAGAAAAGGATTTGTTTTCTTTTTATGCATTCAGGTTTGATTTTTTGTGTGAATGTATATTTTCCTCGCTGTCTTACTTATTCATGTCTTATTTATTTATTTATTGAGTTTATAAAGTGTTTAGTGGTCCTGAAAATTAGTCGTGATACACGTAAGCTAGCCAGATACCCTATATTATAAAAAAATAAAACTGTGTTGAGATATGCATGAGTTAAAAGGCAGTTTTTATTAGTAATTTGTTGGGTATGAAATCAAATAAAAAGTAAAATTAATTGGTTTAGAAGTGTGAAAATATTGTTTTTAAGATATTTATTTGTTCTATATAGAGACAACATCTCTAAGATAAAACCAAATTTTTTAAATCTCTAAAAAAATCAAATAAAATAAATAAAATAAAATACATTTTTATATTTAGTTTTATCACAATATAATATCTTTCTAGAATACAACTAAATCCTCTAAAAAAATAAATAAAAATACAAAGAAAAGAAAATATGTTTTTTTTGTATCATTTTTCTATGTGTAATAACATGTATATGTAATCTTAAAATATTTTAATAAAATTATATGATTGTTAATAAGATAATTATATTTTGAATCAAATTAAATGGCTATTATTTAATTTTATCCCAATAATTATAAATATCAAAATTAATTAAGAAAGTTAAAATAAATTAACTTAATAAAAAATTAATTTTACTAACAAATTAAATTTTAAATTACAGAAGTGACAAGTATTATCTTTTAATTTTATAAATATCTATCTAATAAAATTAAAAACTTATTTACCATAGTTTTCACTTAGTTTCCTATACAATAAAAATTTATACCTATAATCAAATATTTCTTTCCAAATTTCTTCTTTATTCGACATTTCTCCATGAGAAATCCATTTGAACAACATTTTTAGTAAAAAGGAGAGAGAAAAGGAATGGTATTGTACGTTCATGTCCAAGCTGTAAAAGAAGCATTATTTCAATCAGGAGAACGCACTGTAAATGCCAGCTATTGAAAACATATTAGCTGTCTGAAATCGAAATGGATGATCACGGTGTACACTCCTGGCCCTGCCTGTCCAAATAACCATATTTTTGTCGAATAAAACGACAAACAATTTTATGTTGACATTTATTACTGCTTTATCCACGTGGCCACACAAATCCAACTGGATGCACAGTGGACAATCAAGTAGTTAATGTATATTTTGTGTCTTATACGTGGTGGTTTTTTTTAATATTTTTTATTTAAAAATATATTAAAATAATATATTTTTTATTTTTTAAAAATTATTTTTGACATTAATATATTAAAATAATCTGAAAACACTAAAAAAATATTAATTTAAAATAAATAAAAAATAAAAAAAATTATTTTTTTCGAAAACGCTTTTTAAATGCAAAAACAAATAAGAATACTTGTTATAGTTTAATATATATTTTTATTTAAAAATATATTAAAATAATATTTTTTTATTTTTTAAAAATTATTTTTAATATCAGCATATCAAACGATTTGAAAATATAAAAAAATAATTTTAAAATTTTAAAAAATATGATTTACACCATATTTCTAAACTTGTCTAAAAATATGGTGGCATTGTTGCATAGATGATAGATTTTGCAATATATATATATATATATATATATATATATATATATATATATATATATATATATATAAAAAAGAGTGGAGGATCATGTTTACTTTATATTAGAGTAGGGTTGTACTTGTATACACAAAAAGAAAGTGAAACATTCTGATTATAATTAGATTTTGGGCACAACTACAAACACAAAAGAGAAATCTTGTTTTTAAGATTTATTTTCTGTATGTGGTTTGTAGTTTTGTCCTAAATGTGAATGAATAATGATGGTGATGTTATGTTTTTGGACCACACAAGTTCTTTTTTATTTTATTTGATGGTGATATGTATTTTTTTTTGTATAGTTTATGGTTTAATATATTTTTTAGATATATTTTTACATTAACATGATGTATTTGAGACATTCAATAAATTCTACAAGGAACAATAGGTTTAAATTCAAAAAATCAAGGAAATTAACATATCTCCTTAATTGCTA
>Ga0325404_1007454_pt1 | contig 11391 bp, 10 predicted proteins | sample PopdelMetagenome_18_FD_205664 | JGI IMG/M metagenome (GOLD analysis project Ga0325404, IMG submission 205664) | Populus deltoides microbial communities from Bellville, Georgia, United States - Xylem-Control-R1 | ecosystem: Host-associated > Plants > Phyllosphere > Stem > Wood/Secondary xylem... | reverse complement strand
GAGAGAGAGAGAGAGAGACCCTTCAAATGAAATCCAAAAGAGAAACAGAAATCGAAATCGAAGACACAGACGACGATGATTTCCTTTCTCAAGTTGCTCAAGCTGAGTCCGAAGCTCTCTCCGCTTCCAGCATCAAACGCCACAAAATCACCACCGTAGGTTTCAACGAAAACCAAGAGAACACCAAAACCACGACGACGACGATCAAAGTGAAGGACGAATACAAAAATGAAGGGGACTACATGGCAGCTTTAAAAGGAAGTAAAAGTACTTTATGGCAACAGCGAATCAAAGCCGTTGGTTCTTCCAAACTCCCTCCTCCTGATTACAATGCTCGCGGTGTCGGTGGGGCGGTGGCTCCCGAGAAGGTGTGTCCTTGTGGGTTGGGTGTTTGTAATGTTTTTACTGCTAATACTGAAAGGAATCGCGGGCGGGATTTCTACAAATGCCCTCAAAGACAGGTAAAGATTCGTATCCTGACCGTGCGTGTATTACATTCGTGCGCGTTAAAACTGAGGAGTTTTCTTTGTTTTTGCTTTTGTGTAGGAAAGTGGGGGTTGTGGATTTTTTCAATGGTGTGATGAATCTCCAGCGGAAAATAATGGTGGTGGGTTCGGTGGGGGTGGGAGCCATGGTTCTGTGTCTAATTCTGTGTTTCCTGAGCTTCAATGTTCATGTGGAGCTGGGTCTTGCTTGATTTTGACATGTAGAAAAGGGGACAATAATGGGAAGCAATTCTATAAATGTCCTGAAAATCAGGTAGGTACCTACTTTTCTGCATATGGAAGATTTTTGGGTGTTTTTAAATTATCCAGTTGTATTCTGGAATTGGGATTTTATTTAATTATTTTGACCGTTCATTTATAAAACCTGATCTGACTTAAAATTCAAACTGGTGATCCTGTTGTCTTGGAGTCTGGCAACCGGATTTTTTTTTTTTACCAAAACAACATAGTTACCTGTTTTTGTTGTTTAATTTTTTTTAAACCTTCTGTCCGTGGTTTGACCTGGCCAACTAATGACTCAAGCCCTAGATTGGGTTGGACCCTGGGCGGGTCTTATAACCATGGTCCATGCTTCATGGTTGTTTCATAATGGAAAGAAGGTAATTGTTGGTGCAAAAGTGGATTTTGTTCGAACAGCTTATAATTTTAATTGTCTACCAATGTGAACTGCTTCGTGTCTTGGATTTCTACTTTACTGTTGTGAGCCTTAACAGAGAGAGTTGAAGGACAAGGAGGGTTTGAATGTTAAAAGAGTGTATGGTGGAAAAGATGTAGGTGAAAGATAATAAAATAAACATTTGTTAGTGGTAGATATGAGTACATATATTAGGTTTAGTGGTTGATGTGGCTGTGATTCAGTAGATGGGGGTAACAGATGCATTGCTCTGAATGTGCATAATAAGCAATGGAGGCATTGTAGTTGTTGTAGGCAGTGAACTTGTGGTTGTGGCTTGTTGAGAATGATAAATATCGAAGGGATTTTGAAGCGAGTGTTTATAGTTATTGTGGAATAAGATTTCTTTTGTGAATTTTCACGGTTGTTTCGTAGTGAATAGTTAAGTATTTGCAGTGCAAAATGTGACCATTGTTTGTATATCATATGCTATATGTGCAGGCATTATAAGTTTATAACCGCTTCATGTCTCAGCTTTCCCCTTTTACTGCAAAGAAATCTCAAAGCACCCTTTAATTGTCCTTCATGCTCTTTATTTTTTCTGTTCTAATTCAATGGAAAGCCATAGTTCTATATCTTTTTCCCCTGTGAGGTCATTATGATGAAGTGCATTTCAGTGCCTGTGGATAAGAAGAAAAGTATACATTAAAATTGGAGTCAGTGAACTTGTGATTGTGACCTGTTGGAAATGGTTAATTTGATGTCAATTTCAAAGTAGTTTACAGGTCAGATAACCATTATATGGCACGAACTGTTAGCTGACAATTCTAAGAGCTCAATGGCATATTTCATAAATGCGATTAACATAAATGAAAGCAGTGGAATTTCTTTGGCTATGGATTGTTGACTATGTAAGTTTTCTATTGTTGGGTTCATGTGTGAAATATTTGACAGGGATGGTTGTTGGTGAAAAAGGCACCCCGAGAAACAGATCCTCTCTGTTTCATTATAATTTTTTTCTGAATTGTTTATGCATGCTTGAGATAGACTATACATGCTGTAAATTATAGTCAATGTTTCTCATTTTGCCATTCGGTGGTTCAATGACATGATCTGATCCCCCCCCCCCCCCCCTCCCTACTGGAACAATTGGTGAATTGGAATGCTGTAGACAGAGCAGCTTTATCTGATAGTCATGTGCTTTTGGTTGCTTTGCAGGGAGGTTGTGGTTTCTTCAAATGGTGCGATGATAATACTGCATCAGCTGGTCTTCAAGCTAGTGCTCCCAAGGTCTACTTCAACATGAATGACTCCAGCAACAAAAGCTTTGGTGCAAGAACCGGATCTTCCTGTTTCAAATGTGGCAAGGAAGGCCATTGGGCAAAAGATTGTGGCATGTCTACGTCTGATTCTCCTGCTACATTTGGAGCAGGTTCTGGTTCATCTGGTACTTGTTACAAATGTGGTAAGCCAGGACATTGGGCAAGGGACTGCACTTCTAGTCAATATAAGAATGTTCCCCAGCAATACTAATCGTTTTATGCTTCTTGTATTTCTTGGATCACTTTGCTGTAGCTTAACTAGTTACTACGAATCAGGGTACTTTGCTTTTGGGTAAAGCCAAATATCCCACCCTCTACATGGCTGCAGACCTTACATGAGACTGGTTGTTTGGAACTTTCATTTTGCTATGCAAAGATTTCCTAACCTCATGGATCCAATTTTTGAAAGTTCCCTGTCTATGAATTGAGTAGATTTGTAATTACTTATGCCTCTTAATTCTGATTACATGTCAAATCTAACTTGTTTAGGAAAATATTACCACTTTCGAATCTGGAGAGGAAAATTCTTTATAGTCTTGTTTTCGCTATGAATGTTGGTCTACGAGTCATTACACCTGCCTTGGTAGCACTGTGAGTGACATTTTCCTTCAAGCTTCAAGCTATCTTCTTGGTGTCTGTTAGTAGACAACTAGACATTGCAATTAAGTAGCACATGCTCTAGCCAAAACCTCTAATTACATGTAGGTAGCCTCATCTTCTATAAAGGCAATGGCCTCTTGTAGCATCACCTAATTTTCATATATAATGTTGAGAAGAGGATCCCAGATCCCTCTGTTCTTTCCATTATAGCCATTGTACATGATGGCATTAGACAACTATTTTTTTCCACCACCAAACGAAGAACAAAACTTTCCAAAAAAAAACTAAAAGTAAAACCTTTGAGCATCATATAAGTTCCTCAAATAGCAATTAAAAAATCGAAATCAATTTGAAAAGCCATGTTGAAACTCCCTCATGGTATCATTGTTGATATACTCGCCTACGAACCAGTTGCTAAGTTAAGTCTCGAAAGGGCAAATGAAAACTACAACATTAACTGCCGAAGGCTCCTCGTTGCAACCAAACCTCTTCATTCTGTAGGCTTCGAAGTGGCTAGTAGTGGAGCTTCGTTGTCTTAATTTACGAAGTCATAATAACTCCTTCGCCGTCGGGTTGTTTCTGGGATCTTGTAATGGCTTAGTGTTCAAACTTGACGAGGTGGACAATATGGTCTTATGGAATCCAGCTACTATAGAGTCCCAATTATGCTTGAAATCTTTACACTAAAAACCACTACATGGAGAATAATTCAAGGCATCTATTCTGGTATTCGCATGGGAGGACACCGTCAAGGTATATTTTTGGATGGGCCTTGCATTGATTGGGGATGCGAGAAAGTGGCCATGCTGGAGTGGATATGATTGTTTCTTTTGATATAGCAGAAGAGAAATTCATGAAGGTTTTGCCACTTCCAATTCCTCCGAATTATTTTTTATCAGCGGTTTTGGTTTTGGGAATCTCAGGATTCTACCTGTGCTTATTTGGCAATCGACGACAGCATGGAAAGCTATTTTGTAGCATGGAAAAATAAAAATTGAATAGTTTAATTATTAAATAATTTAATATTGAAGTGTAAAACTGAAAAAATATATGTATATAAAAGATTTGAATCAATCCTGATTAACCTGTAAATCTCATGACCTTATGCACAAAAAAAGTGAAAATAAAAAATATGAAGACCAATTTTTAATAAATTAAATGTTAAAGGAAAAAATTAATTTTTTTTAAAAGGATCTAAAAATGATCAAAGTCAACTCGTGTTAACTTTTAAAACTTATAATCTTTGTCATGAACCTGAGACCAACATTATAGAAAGCAAGCCCTAAACAATAACGCAGTAAAATTCTATATCAACAAAATACTGAAGGATAAAATTGAGAAAAAATAAAATATAAAACAAAAAAATAGTAATAAAAAGAATGGGGACTAAATTTGATGTAAAAATAATTTGAAATAAAATATTGAGGGATAAAATTGAAAACAAAAATCATTAGAAAAAAAATAAAAGAATAAGAACCAAATTTGATATAAATATTAAATGAAACCAAATGATGAAGGGGTGAAACTAAAGAAAAAAAATCAATTAAAAAATTAAAAAAATCAAAACAAATAGTAACAATAAAAATGAAGACCAAGTTTGATACAGATAAAAATAAAATGATACTTTTATATTTTGAAAAGGAAAAAGGATAAAAGAGAGAAGGAAAAAAAATTCAATAGAGTCCAACCATTGCCTTTTCATGTACATGCACAACACCAGCAGAAAAATCATAATGAGACACTTCAAAACTGCCTAGGAATGCAACATTTTGGCATAGGACAACACGTGCACCAGCAACTTTTTTTTAAAAAATAATATTTATAATTATTAAAAGATCAAATCGTACCTAAGTCAACATGTTAGGCATTAAAAAACCAATTTTAAAATACAAAAAAGCCCCTGGATATAAGCTTGATAAATTTTGTTTTAAAGAGTAATATAGTATTTACACTGTGTTTCTAAAATGTAAGAAAATAGAATAGTCGAGTATCAGTCTTTTAACAATTTTGCTTGAAATGAAAATATATTCTTTACACTGTGCATATAAAAGAATAAAAATACCTAATTTCCCATGATCAACATTTTAAAATATCTTGCTTTAAAAGATAATATAATCTTTACATTGTCCATTTTAAAAATAAAATGACCTAATTGTCCCCAATCAATCTCACAATGACTATTAAGCTTATTGTTTTTTTTTTTTGTTGTTAGGAGAGCAAAATAATAATTACACTATTTATGTCCATGATACATTATGTCTAGGAGTACAGTTAATTAACTATCACAATCATTGTTTTTTGTAATTAGTTCAGATACAACATATAAGTGATCCATGTTTTGAGCATAGTTACAAGACCCAACTTGGAGATCGACATAGCCCAAAGCCCATGTTATGTTAGTTGACATGTGGATTGACAATGTTAGCCCAATCTATGATTTTAGAAAAAAAAGAAAAAGAAAAACCCTTGAAACAATGTCAATTTTGGCATAAAAAAGAAGACTATTTCAAAATAAAACTTGGTTCGGGTCAAGTTTTGAGTCGGTGAATTATCAAATTGACCCTCCAGGTTAGACCTGATTTTATAACATTGCTTTTGAGTTAAGAATTTACATCGAAAACCTAGTTTCATTACTTGATGACGAACAATGTACAAGGGATAAGTTATGAAGTCGTGCAAATTTAAACCCTTAAAATTAATGATTTGTAGTATAAAAAAGTAAGGGTATCGTCTTACAAAGATACTAGTATTAAAATTTAAGTACTCAATAAAAAAAAACTATTTAAGTTTAGATTAAAACAAATCAAGTAAAGATGTACTAATTATACTAATATGATAGAATAACTAATATGCAATTTAAATTATAAGTAATTCAAAGTATATTTTTGTTTATGATATAAACTAACAACTTAGTAAGATAAGAAAACAAAAGAAATCAATTATGAAAAAATAAGAGGTGGATTCGACAAATATAAAATATAGAGTTTTGTTTGTTTTATTTTATAAGAAGTATTTCTTAAGGATAATTAAACATCAATCATTGAATTAAGCTATGTTTTCTAATCTGATTTGTGATAATAAATAAATCAACCATGAAAAACAACAAGTTTTTACTTTTTAGTTAACCTAGCATCCATGCATGAATTAGCCATAATCAAATAATAACCTTCATTAAACATCCAAGATTTAATTATGTCACAACATGAAGATCAAAATATATGCAATTGATTCATGATAATTAAACATGCATAAGGAGTTAATTTAATCAAGACTTAAGTAACAAAAATCAAACATGGCTTTAAAAATTAGATATTTTTGCTGCTTAATTTAATTAGTCATGCATCTGACATAAATTAATCAATAGCAATGGATTTAAAACAAAAAACATATGTTGCACATCATATAGAATTTCAGTCATCAATCATCAAATTTAATCATTAAAAAACACAAGATATTCATGTATCACATTCAAATATAGAATAATTTTAAGCAAAAATCATCATGACAATTAAAATCAAAGAGCACTAACCTTTTAAGGTCGCAACTAAACTTGTATGAAATTTATGATTAACGTAACTTTGGACAAGGAAAAAGAAAAATAATTTTTTTCAACCATAAAATTCCTCTCCCTCTCCTCTCCTATGTTCTTTGCATAATATCCCTTTTATTTTTTTTTTATTTTAGAATTAGGGTTGGTTTTATATGGAATTGAGGAGGTGAAAAAGCTTCCAAGTTAAAAACTAATCTCTAATCAGATTACTTTAAGGTTTTCTTACATTAATATGACTCTAATGACTTATGCATTGACTTTGACCTTCTAGAGAGGCTTCCTGGTCATGTGGGACCTTTGTCACATTATTAATGAGATACCATGTCATTATCCCAACATGGAAAGATGGGCTAGACTCGTATTAGTTTGCCGGTAGACCTAACTTCAAATATGTCCCTCTTTCTTGTCTGGACGATTACTAGGCTAACTATATATGGATGGAAAAATATCTAGTCTTCATCCCAACTTGAATCATAATAAAATTCTACCTGTAGCTTCAGATATAGTCCAAAGAGTATACAAAGATCCTATTAGGATTCATTCTTTGATTTGGATTCCTAATGCAATAAGAATTTGCACTCCTTAGCTTCATTTAACTCATCTTCACACCGTATATCTCCATAGCACTAAGCTATTGTAAGATTTAAAAAATGTATAAGAATAAGATAATAAAAAGATAGAATAATATAAGTATATCAACAAGCTGATTAATTTATATTAAAAAAAAAGAGTAAAATCTAGAATGTTTCTTTAGTTTTATTTTTGTCTCCCTTCCAATTTATCCCTTTGTTCTGTAATATATAGTTAAATTATAGTAGTATCATTCTTATTTTCTAATTGCAGCATATTATAACAAAACTAAATGGTGTGAGGAAATCACTGTAGACTAAGAGACATTTCATTATAGATTGCAATAGTTGTTTCACTTTCAATTTCTAATCTTTTCACAAGTGGATAAATGTTACTTTGCCTTTTTTCCACAAGGGCAATCAGGTTTTCCCAATTTCCAAGTACAAGTAAATAACGTTTTTAGCCTTAGAAAAGATAAAAAAAAAAAAAACATTGTCTTTACGGATATTTTGGTATTTTTACATAGGTATTTTTTGTAATTAAAAGGATCATGGGAGGCGTCTTAGTATTTTTCACGTTGTATTTTTTTTTAACAAAAAGCTACAGGAGTGTGTTCCATTCGGCCTAACATATGGGCAGCGCCAACGCCATTAGAAGGCATCTGTGACACTTCCTAGTGGCCAAATTTGTCCATCTGTCATATCACTAGATGTGCATATGTGCCCTCTTCTATATGGAGTGTTGCATGTAGACATATCGTGGTTGGATTGCCACTAATGATTGATTGTTTGAGTTTTTTCTCTTTTTCTCTCTCTCCTGACAACTAAAGTGTATTATTGTCCTCTCTTTGTTTGTTGTTTGCTTAGGTATGCAACCATGTGTGATGTTAGACCTAGATGTGCAGGTTTGCCAGATTGACCAAGACGTTTAGGTCTGACATGGCTGTCAGACCAAGGCGTCTGGGTCTGGCATGACTGCTAGACCTATACGCCAGGGTCTCGCATGGCCCAACTACCGTGGGACCTAACTAAACTTGGGTCAGGCATGGTTACCAAACCCAAACACTTCGGGTTTGGCATGGTTGTTGTTGTTGTTATTGGTATTGTTGTTGTTGTTGTTATTATTATTATTATTATTTTATTTTGTTGTTGTTGTTGTTGTTATTCATTATTATTACTATTATTTTTATTATTATGATTATTCAAGTAAAATTAGGTCAGACATGTTTATCAAACACAAGTAACGTGGGTTTAAAAATTATTTATAAACGACAAATTATCACAAAAATCCAATTCAACATTTTAGATCTAAAAATTCAAATCTTATCTTCCCATTAAAATAATTCATGTTTTATGTTTATAAATTTGTTATTCCTTCAATAGAAATTCTATCTCCTATTATTAGTATGATTATTGTTGTTGTTGTTGTTGTTGTTAGAATGATTATTATTGTTGTTGTTATGATTATTCAAGTAAACTTGGGCCAGACATGTTTGCTAGATCCAAGTAAGGTGGGTCAAAAAATTATTTATAAAAGAAGTATAAATAATTTATAAACAACAAACCATCACAAAAATATAATTTAACGTTTTAGATCTAAAAATTCAAATCATATTTTCCCATTGAAATAATTTGGTTTGTATGTTTATGAATTTGTTATTCCTTCAATAGAAATCTATTTTATGGTTGTTACCGATATAATTTTTTTTCAAAAGTATTTTATATTTAAAAATATATTAAAATAATTTTTTTATTTTTTAAATTTATTTTTAGTATTAATACATTAAAATAATTTGAAAATATTAAAAAATAATTTAAAGCAAAGAAAAAAATAAACAAAAAATTATTTTTTTTCAAAAATATTTTTGAAATGTAAAAACAAACATGCTATAGTAATCATGTTTTTTTTCTTATAAATATATAATTAATAAAAATAATTTATAAGCTATCATAATTAACAAAATCAAGGAAATAACACAACTTGATGCTGCAACCAAGTTATGCTACTTCGATTGAAGCCTTTTAAAATTTTAAAAAGGCTATGAGAACATCACATCCCTTAACATTTAAAATTTTTAGAATTAAGTTATTTCCAATCACATAAGCTAGGCCGATATACCCAAGTTGTGCTACTCCGATTGATGTTATAGTGTCTTGGATCTGCCATGGGCCGTCAGACTCAAGGCTCTTGGGTCTAACATGGTTGCCAGACCTAAGTGTTTTTGGTCTGGCGTTTGGCGGCCATGTAAGACCCAATTATCTTGGGTCTGGTGTTTGGTGACCATGCGAGACCTAAGAACCTTGGATCTGGCTTGGCTCTAGACCCAACTGTCTTGGTTCTGGCATGGCCGTCAAACCCAAGTCTTTTTTAATAATATTTTTTAAAAATATATATATATTTTTTACATTAAAAAAAATTGTTATCGACCCACTGTAGAGTACAGGCCAATACACTAGTGCAATGCATATTGTGAAAAGATCAATGAAACCCTTTTGTTTTACGGCTTTGCTTTTAGTATAAATTTTGTATTTTCTTGTCTATAGGTAGAGGAAATTCATTTACTGGGCTGAGTTTGTGAAAAAGATCAAGAAGAGAGAATAAAGAGGTAGAGCCTTCTAGCACAGTGCTAATATCCTGGCTTGTCTTCTTTACATCACTGTGTGACTAAAGCTGCAACCCAAAACTAAATGTAGATGTTGGTGTTGTGACGTTAACTTTCTTAATTATAAAACGTAAGGTGCCACTACAACAATTCATAATATTACCGACAGAATTTTTTCATCAGCGTGTGATTACCAATCCGTCGGTGATAATTTTACTGACTAATTCACCTACATAAATAGTCCTTTGATATACAGTTTGTCGGTAATTCCAACATATGTTGCTAATTTTATCAGTAAAAAAAAATAATGGTTTTACAGATGGAAAATTGGCGCAAAAAAAATTCCCACTGGAATTATATCGACGGAAATTTCCATCGTTGATAGTGGCATATGTAGTAAATTTGTTCCAACTCTTTGTAAAATACCAACGGATAGATTCTGTCTATATTTTCATCGGTGAGTCACCAATGGAATTATTCCGTCGGTGATTGTGGCATATGCAATAAATTTGTTCCATCGCCTCTGGAAAATCCCGACGGATTTATATATAAAATTATACAGAATAATTAAACAAATAAAATTATATAAAATTGAAATATGTAAAAATAAAATTGAATAATATAATTAAAATCCAAATATTCATTACAATTTTATTTGTACAAATACAAATTAAACTAAAACAATGATGGCGCTGGAGGAGAAGGAGGAGGTTGGTCGTTCCCGGAACTAAATGGTAAAAAAGGAGGCACACACGTACCACCCATCTGTGATCTCATGTCCATGATTATTTGGCGGAGTTGTTCATAACCCGTCGAGAGTTACTCGTATTTTTCGGTGAGATAAGCCATGTGTTGATGCAATGCCACAAACTCCTGAGACTGGGTGCTCCATACCGATTGGGAGCTCCCAATGGTTGAGACACTATGGGTCGCCACAAGTTCTTGGCCATAGTGTTGGAGAGTTTATACACCCGATTTCTATCGGGTCCACCAGATAATTCTGTCTTCATCTATAAATCCGGATCGAAACCCGAGTGGGTCGAAGGATCGTCTATATATCTCTCTCTCAATCGGCTATTATATGTCTTCTGAAAATTAAAAAAAATATCATCGAATTCAATTCAATAAAATAATAACTTACAGAAAAAATGGTTGAACGAACATATCAATAAGTGTTGAGCGTTGTTGTCGCCGAACTATTGCATCTCTTTTTGACGGTCTTCACTCTACACATGCGTCTCCACAAAAAGCTCTATTAGGCTCGGCTCACGTCTAAGAGATGTAGCCTATAAGAAAAAAAATGTTTCAAGTTATACATATTTATAAATAACAACAAATTAATTAATCCTAAATGTCATTAAAATTAATCTTACCATCCATTTCGCATGTGCAACAAACGGAACAAAGCCACCAGTGTGCATACCATCACAGACAATCCTTCATGAACCCTTTGTGTAGAAGATGCATCATTACAACATTTTAGTGAAGAAACTTTTTATTCTTATACCTCCTACATTGACACCTAATACCGCCTCCACTAAAATTTCTCGAAATAGATGTTGCGAAACTAATAAAACTCCGAACCCCATTACAATAATCCATCCTCCACAATCCTTGGGGTGAATCTC
>Ga0325404_1007448_pt1 | contig 11398 bp, 7 predicted proteins | sample PopdelMetagenome_18_FD_205664 | JGI IMG/M metagenome (GOLD analysis project Ga0325404, IMG submission 205664) | Populus deltoides microbial communities from Bellville, Georgia, United States - Xylem-Control-R1 | ecosystem: Host-associated > Plants > Phyllosphere > Stem > Wood/Secondary xylem... | reverse complement strand
AAAAATTAATATATTTTTAAGATTTTTTTCATCGACGGCTTTGGAATTGAAGAAATAGTAGACAACGAGGAAAGTGGTTGGGGTATCTTTCTTTCTACACAAGGAATAATGACTCAATTCTTTTTTACTTATAATTTTCAATATCCTCTCATTTCCTTGTGATAATTAATGCTTTCGATTGAATACATTGAATTTTTTTTTTTTTGCTCTCTCTTATTGGTTAAACAATTACTTCATTCATCATTTTTCTTCATATAATTTCATTTTACTTAATTTATCATTCTCCCTCTTCATCCTCTTGACAAAGACAGTCTTTAAATTGTTTAATCAGAAAAAATAATCATGGAACATAAATAAACAAAACAAAACAAAACATTCCACACAACATAGGTAGTGTCAAATATTTTACTTCTAGCTAGCCAAGACACCCTGTTCCATGAAGACTTTTAGTTACTAAGAGCCAAGGCTCATGCCCCCCTTCAAGGTGAACGTTTAATAATTGTACAATACAATTTGAGATTCTCTTCCATAGAATCTTGCCAGCTTGGATTTTTAGCATAATTTTCCACGTAATAAATTCACTGTAGTATCCTGATTTGGGGCTGAAATTACTTTTGTTCCCCTGTGGAAGAGGAGTTAATTACTGAAAGGATACCAAGCAACATAATTATTTTTTGTTTGTTTTTTTCCCCGAAAACAAATACGGAGTACTTTAAATTCTTGATTATCTCTCATCTATTATTAATTATTTAATTATTTTTCTTTGCTTGTACTGATAATTAACATCTTAATTTATAAATATATTTAGACATCTTTAAAAATCAACTTTTATATCCTTGAAAATTGCTTTTGAAACCATTATGTTTATAACAATTAATTACTATTTTTTTAATCTCATACAATCCAGGAACTTCGTTGAAAATCTCACCAGAGAGTGATGGTTTGCTCTTAATTCAGCAATGGTGGCAGTGTTTTGTGTGCGACTTAATAATTTTAAGAAAGTGTGTTTGGCAGTGTGGTTGTGGTTACTTTTTAAATAGATTTTCGTGTTAAAATACATGTTAATGATATTTTTTTATTTTTTAAAAATCATTTTTAATATCAGCATATCAAAATGATTTGAAAACACTAAAAATATATTAATTTGAAGTTAATAAAAAAATAAAAAAAATTTAAATTTTTTAAAAATTATTTTTAAAACACAAAAGTAAACAGATCGAAGTCTTCTTCGATAATACTCCACCGCAATTAGAGGGGGAAGGTTCGGTAGTTCGTGCACACTTTTCTCAGTGAAGAATTCGTAGATCAAAACAAATATATAGTAAAATGAGGTGTTCTTGATAGTGATAGGCGATCACTATTTGGTTTGGCATCGTATGTCATGGCAGCTAGTAACGAGACAAATCGAAGTTGATGGTAAGTTGACTATCGGACCAGTAGTGTGTCAAAGATTATATCTTTTTAACCAAAATTAAAAGAAAAATTAGGGATATTGTTTTACAGACATGCACTGTCGGTGATCAAGAATATATTTAAAAAATTTCCATGGATGTTGAACTCTTGCAATCACTGTACAAGTCGTTTACAAACACACACTGAGAATATTAATTTATCATTGAAATCAGGAGAATGATTAAGCATATGATTCCGAAGGGTGATGGGACAAATATATATGGGTGAAAAGGATAAATCAAAAGGGATTTATATAGTTTCGAATTATTCTCTTTTAATTGTTTGTATTAATTCCTGGAAACGTAACAGAGAGCTAGTAGGTGCTTCATTTTCCCCTTGTTTTTCTCTATGATATTATGCCCTCGATATTCTTTTCTTTCTTTGTATTGCTATCTGTCTTCTGCATGGATATATCATTTAGCATGATGAGTTTGATAACAAATTTTGTGGCCGAACTTGCTCACACTTAGAATTAGTGGGATTAAGAGAAGGGCTCACTTCCCATCATTTAATACTCTAACTATTAAAGATGGAAATATACATATAAACCGAAAAAAATACTTTTGTTTTTGTTTTTTATTCCCTTCAGTAGTCATGTTCATGCTCTACTTTCTTGATTTTATTTTCTTTTTTATTTTCTTTTAGATATCTGATCTGTATGTATCCCTTTGAATTAATGAAATTATGACCATATGTTTGATGCTTGTGGATTAAGTGTATTGCGGAGGGCACAAGAGCGTGTTTCTAAAAAAGCACACTGCCTAAGAATTCTGTAGCTAAAGGCAGTGGTGTCTGTGAGGACGACAATGAATTTGGCAAGCATCATCCAATGATTCATGTGAGTCATAGTTTCTTGGTTTGGAATGGACATAGAGCTTGGATAATTGACTTTCTAAGCTGAAAAAATACACACAACAAAACTGGTGGGGTAGAGGCTAATAGTTAGGCAGTGAGTTGAAGGAAAATCATAGTTCCTAAAAGGAAACTAATAGAAAATATAAAAATAACATAGTATAGAAAAATCAAGGAAAAACAACAACATTAACTCAAACAACATCTTTAAGGTCTAATTTAAGGGTATTTTGAAGCTTTTCTAGTTATAGCCAATCAGGCCTTTTATAGAACTAGGCTTTAAGAATCTCTTGGAAAAATTTGAGTCAAATCTAACGGTTGGATTGAATGTAATATTATTTTGTTGGTGTAGTACAACCATACTTCTCATTTAACCTAATTTTGTCTCACTGCTCTATAAATACATATGTTAGACTATCTATATGATTTGTTGGTAGCAAATCTTTAACTATGATAAATCCTCACCCAACTACTTAAAACCTTAACTTTGTACTAGCCCAACACATCATTATTCTTGGGTTTGAGAGAACTCGTCCTCAAGTTTTGATCTTTCACCAAATATGATGTTAAATGATGCACATTAAAGACATCAAAAGTTCTTAAATGACTACAAATAAAAAGTCTATAGATGTTGTTATTGATTTTCTGATTGTAATCTCCTACCATAAACCTGTCACAAGTGAGTAATTACCACACAAGGTCTCTTACCTCAAAAACCATTATTATACGATTAATATAATTTATGGCCTTATACTTGGCATTTTTTTTTATCTATAATCATTTTATTGGCCTGCTTATAAATCCCATACAAATAATCTTTCATACCTTCAGCTTAAATGCTTAGTCGTTTGATACAAAAAACATATGCTAACTCAAGCACTCAAGAAAGGTTATGTTTGCAAATAATCTCGAATGAATTCAATTGAGTTGTTCCATTTCGAGACTTGTTATAAGCAAACTTTGCTTGTGGTAAGCCTAGATCCTATTATTTTGGTTTGTCTCCTACCAAAGTCCACAACAAGTTTTCAAGGCAATGGATAACCACCTTTGTTTATCCATGTGTTCAAGAATGATAAGCATTGCTAAAAGTTAATTGGGTATCTAGCTTCCCATATAAGCTTTTTGAGAAGTTACTAATAAACTTCACGTCTTTGTCTAAAGTAATATATTTGTGAATACCATACAAATGAACCATCTTGTTAAAGTAAAGACGAGCTATATGGGATGTATCCATGATCATTTAACATGCTATAAAATAGCCATCTTCAAAAACCTATTCACTGCAATAAAAATCAAATCCATAGCTATATCCCTCATAATGCAACTCACGAATGATATGTTACCATAGAAAACAATCTAGTACACATAAATATAGACCACGTAATAGAAAACCATTCACAAGCAGAAAATTATCCCGTTCACCTTTATCCATCAAATTAGCATAAATATACCTAATTGAAGGGTCTTCTGAATATATTTCTAGGAAAGTAACAAAGATCATCACCTGAGATTATATGATATTGAGTAGGGCAACTCATTTACTAAGTGTGTCAGCTACTTTATTGAGGTTGTTTGACTGTTATGTATATCCTGGATACATCACAACTTACCTCAGATATCCTGTAAAAGTCAAGAAGTGCTAATACAAGAGCTCCAATCATCTTTCTACTTTACTAACTGAAAGTTGGCTTCTACTTCATCCATCCATTAGAAAAGTACATCTCTTTAAGTACTTCATAATAGATTTATAGAACTAAAATTAAATATAAATCTTTAATAGAAGGATGTAGGTTCTTGAAAGCTCTAAACATCACAAATACTCTTTAAAATCTACCACTCCATAAACACCTACATGTTGGAATGCTTAACCTAAACAATATATTAACCATTTATACAACCTATACTACATTTTAAAGATTGTCTTCCATTCATCTCCTGATTTTATTTATATATAATGATAGCTACTTTTGAGATCAATCTTGAAAAACACCTTAGAACTTGATAATTTATCCAAAATGTCATTTAGTTGTGGTATCGGATACATATGCTTCATTATGATTCAATTAATGGCTTGGTTATCCATATATATATTTATCATAAAACCGTTCTTTTTCAGAACCAAAAGGGTTGGAATTGCACTTATCTTTGCAACTCTTCAACCTTCTTATTTTTAAGTCTATATTCTAACATGTTTGGCAAGCTAGAAGTCAAAATCAAGTTAATCTAGTGTTATATATCTCTCGTTGGAGGTAATCCTTAGAGCAATTCTTTAGCATCAAATATATAAATTCTGTTAGAAAACTTTACACTTTTTCAAGACTATCATCAACGACATCCTTCTCCCAATATTACTATTACTAGGCATTAAGGCATATGTTATCCGCTCACTCCTTAACTCCTTTATAAACGATGACAAGGATAAAAAAATTCTTCCCCTTCTAAGTTTTTATCTCCACCCTTTCCTTCATGGATATCAATACTATATGTTTCACCTTAATGTTGAGGGTATACATATTCTTTTCCCATCATTCACAACACTCATATGAACTATCATGGCTTTCCCAATAAAATATGATACACATCTATCGATATCACACCACACCAAACATTATCAAAATACTTCTTTCCAATGGAAAAAAAAATAAAACAATATTTATCCACAATTACCTTAGTGTCTCTATTCATTTAAGTTAGTTTATAGGGCTTAAGGTGGCTCTCGACTTTTCTTATAACTTTTTCACTATCTTTGTGGACACTATACTCTCACAGTTACCATTGCCTATTATTAGGTTGTAAACCTTATCTCTTATGGTGCATATCGAGTGGAAGATGCTAGTGCATCATCAATCTTTACTCGAATCACCCTTAGGAGTCAACAGACTCTTTTTGATAACTAAGGTAGCACCATCATCTCCATGTAGAATCTCTCCACTACAATCCAAGTCATCATAAATAAGATTAGTCACATCATTTCTAGACTTCTCTATCAATAAATTCTTGTCCAAATGACTTTCTTATTTGTTGCACTCACTAGCCTAATGCCTTAATTCACAACATCTATAATAATTTTTAAAGTTAAACCAAAATCTTAAACCATGGTCTGCTAATTATGTTGAATGGGTCTCACTTGTGGGGTAGATGACATCTAATTATTGTTGTTGCCGCCTTATTTGTTATAATAATTTATCCAAAAACTTCTACTAATTGCCTAGCATCCTGTTGTTTCTCCATCATTAAAGCCCTCTAATATGGCTCCGAAATTTTTCATAGGGATTACAAGAACACATCCTAGATAGACCACCATAAACCACTTAAATACCTTGCCACTAGCTACTTTTGTATTTCTGCTAGGGCATTCTTTGCCTCTAATTGATAGAATTTATCAGTATAATCATCAATAAATTTACCTTCTTGTTTTAGTGCGTGAAGTTGTTGGTATAAATTGTTGGTATAAAGTTTGTGCATAATCAAAATAAAGGAAATGTTCATTCATCTACTTCATCATTTTCGGTCTATAAATAGGCTATGAAGCTTTGCTACGTGGCATACAAGTTGTGTGCAAAACACACGCAATTAGATTTGTGTATATCATTTGTTATTAAATTTAATGAAGGTTTGGATTTTCTTGTAATTATTGTTGTATTTGATTCTATGCATCTTGTTTTCTTTTGACTTGTGTATTGCCACTTACTTACAACTTGTGAGAGTAAAAAAACCTCTGGGGGTGTGGGAGACATAATTGTTGGTAAGTATAAGTGAAAAGTGTGAGGAAAAGTCTGGGTTTAGGGGACTAGGTTTCCGTATAAGGGCTGAAATTTTATGCCAGAAAATAGACCATGTGACAGCTACTCTTTGCTATGACGATTCACAATAATATCTTATGGGTCACTTGAAATTCAATCTTATTAATGATCCTTATGTTCTCTGCAATTCTTCGTTATTGCTTCACACTCCCTTCGGTTTATATTCCCTCTTAAATTGATGAAAGTGTTGACAAATTTGTAGCATTTAGATGATTAAAATTGTTCATTACTTGATGGCTTGGGAAGGCTATAAATTTGTACTGCACAAAACGATCCCAATAAACATTATTGAGGAAATGATAAAACCCTTACTTGGTGAAAACTGAAATTAAAGCTTGATGTCGAGGACTAATTAAATTTTATGAACCTAATGATTGGGATTTTAGACATTGGAAATAAGAAGGTGAAAAAAACTACTTTTTTTTATGCAAGTCGAGCTCAACGCTGGACCTTCAAATAAATATAAGAAATAAACAAGAGGTGGTGGCCTATGGTGATGCGAATATAGACTTGTAAACGGGTAGTGTCTATCCAAGGAAGTCCTTGTCTACACTCAAAATAAGGGAAAAGCGTGCACGAACAATGCTTGAATGACAATAAAAGTCTAGGACTGCCAACTTAATCTTTATTTTTTTTAATCAATCTTGCCAAATTAACATTAACGAAGCATCATGGTAAGTTAATAGACCAATACAAGCCTTAGAGTAAGCATGGGAATGATGGGATGACAATAAAGTTCTGTGTAGGTAAATTTGGTTAAATTATTTTATGATTGATGGATGTATTATTAATTATCAAGTGCTCAAAGATTTATATAATAAATTTAATGATTTATAAGAGTTTTGTTGACTTAATGTATGATCTTAGATAAACATTATTAATTTTGTTTAAAATACTAAGGCAAAACGATGCTCAAATCTGTAACATGGATTAGTCTTGCTACTCGTGGGAGAAATTGCAAAAGCAAACATTTTAAATGTCATAATAATGACTAACGAAGTAGAAAAATAGAAATTTAAGAACATAACTTCCCTCAAATTGTTGAAAGATCCTTGAGAAGTCCCATTCTCGTATATTTTTGGATGGAAAGAAAGAAAGATCTCCACTGATAGTAGAGGGATGGAAACTTGTTAAAGTTCTCGCAATTTGAAACACTAAATTATGTATTACCCAACAATATAACTAAGAGAAGAAAATGTTTGATAGTGAAGACGAGAACATAAATGGAAATAAATGGAGTAATTAAATTTGTATCTAACCAAAAAATAATGTATAAAAGGGACGTGTCCTTCCAATAGAAATAATTTTTTTCTTCTCAAAATGTCCCTTAAAATATTTCAAAATTCTCTTCACCGTTCTCATATTTAGATCTAAATCATTAATTTTCCACCAAATAGCTTTCAATCATTGGATTTGAAAAATAAAAAATAAAAGGGTATTTTCATAACAATAAGAATATTAAAAAGAGAGAGAATGAGAATACGACTAGAAAGAGGAAATTTTGAGTGGATGGAACTCGGACACAAAAAATGAACACAAAAAATAGCCAATGCTATCATCACATCACATTCATTGCGAGAAATTCATATGCATAAAAATTACATAATTTTATCAAAGTTTTTGTTTTTTTTTTTTGAGTTATATGCATTTGAAGTTTTAATTTAAAAAATTAAGAATTAAATTTTTATGCTGATTTGTTAGATAAAAATATTTAGAAAATTGCATTTATTGTAGAACTCTAAGAAAAGTCTTTTCATGTAATTTTTTTGGTTAAAAACAAGCTCAAAAATAACTTTAGGTTGTGTATAATGCATTAAAGTAGATTTTAAAAGACAGACAATGCATCGACAGTCTTCTTCTAGCTTACCCATATGGGTTGTATCCCAACCTAACCATGTATATTCTTGATTATGAGCCCAAATTTAATTGTATAACAAAACTCTCCTTATGATTCCACTAAATAAAAATTGAAAAACTTTAATTTTAATTGAAACAACATCGTTTCAATGTTTCTTCATAATTTCATCCCTAATGATGTGTGTGTGTGTGTGTGTGTGTATATATATATACTTTCAAAATTTTCTTGATTGAAATATTTGAGATGACTAGTTAGTTATAACTAGAGTAGATGCATGCGTTTCATTCTGAAACTGGACTATTTTTGTGTAAAAAAATAATATTTGTGTAAATATAAAATTACTCTTTAGCTTAAATTATAATAATATAAAAATCATTGTAAAAATATAAAAATACCCATTATATGCCAAGTTTAATTTTCTTGCTTCTAAAGTTATTTTGACCATTTCATTATGCACTGAATATGAAAAGAAAAAAATTTATTTGACCTTAGTCAATTTACAAATGATAAAAAGACCATGTAAAAAGATTTTAATGCCCCTGAAAATTAATGTAAAATTTTTTTTGGATGGAGGGTCAAAAGAACCGTTAAGACCCTGAAAATAAATAAATAAATAAATAAATATACTGATCGAATAACAAATAATTATGGGGTAGTGTTCAATAATTAAATCTAGGTTCGGGTATAGTTGACCATCAAAACAAACCGAGATAGAGTGCCTGATTGGATGAAAAACACTTGAAAGTTTACTGAGAAGGTAATATGGTAATTATGGGATTCATTACACCATATAATAAGGCCATTTGGCTTCCAAAGAAAGCCAAGAGTAGCTGGTCACCATTGTTTAAGAGAGGGGAATAAAAAAAATCAAAACTAATTGCATAATCTTTATAAATTACACAAAATCTTTTGATTAAAAGAATACAAAAAGGAGTGTTAGAAGATTTAGGGAGGTTGTTTACATAAAAAAAATTGAGGGAGTTTAAAGCTTGGTTGGAGGAGGAGAATTGGGGGAAATTGAAAGAGAAGGGAAGGAGGGGAGAAATCAAGAAGTTCTTCTCATCTTTCTTCTTCAATCCTTCATATTATAAGGTAATAACCTTTGTTTTGGAACAATTAATATTAATTGTGCATGTTTAGTAGTTTAACGTGATTTTTAGGTGGGGAGAATTAGGGGTTTGAGGAATTTCGTGTTATTTTATAGGACTATATAATATACAAGTCCATGGTTCAATTTAGCTAATTTAATTTGTGATCAGTGGACCAACTTTCATTTGGTGTTATTTGAACATGATTATGAAGAGTGATACTAATTATAATTAATTTTTAAGCCACTCAAGCTGGAACAGTTGAGCTGTTCGCACTTTATTAAAGGCAAATTGTTGTTTGTTGAGAGTTGGTGAATCTTTTTAACAAACTTTGAATACATAGGCTCGTTGACCATGCTTGGAAATCACCAATATATCTTATATACATTATACAATATTTTTCCAGGCTAGTCGAAGAAGATGAGTTGAGCTCGTCATCCAGCTCTAGAAATGATGTCCTCCAACTTTGCTATAGACAAACAAGCTAAAAGCGAGGTGGCCCCTAATTCTTTTTAAAGTCTATTTTGGTCCTTATATTTCAGGGTTTTTTCAATTAGGTTCCTTTCAGGATTTTGCTTATTTTGTTTGTCGCACCCTCGCGGCGGAGCGCGGCGACCCTCGATTGGTTTCGGGGTCTTTTGTTTTGTGTAAAGGAGTCGCCACCTAGTATTATGGTCACTAGAAAACCTAACTGGTCTTTCAGAGATTCTAAGGCAAGGGACTGGTTGCGTAAAGGGAAGGTATTAGCACCCCTAGTACGTCCTACCTAAGGTAAGCTGCTTGGTGTTTGGTTTGTCTTATAATTGCTATGGTGTTGGTGTTTTCTAATCCCATCAGTTTTCTAGGTTTTGATTCAAACTAAAATTATTAGGATAGAAATCCAAGGAAGTTCCATGTGCTTTAAAAGCTCATTTTCCCCTTAGTTTTTCAAGAGTTTGTGACTCGTAAATCGCAAGGAGGAGGGACAAAAATTTAGAAATCTGGGGTGCTTTAAAAACCTATTTTTTTGTCTTAGTGTTTTATACTCTCACGGCTCGTAAACCGTGGAGTAAAAAATTGAAATGTCCTCGATTATAATCAAGGCGTCTTTCAAGGATTTGTGTGGATTTATTACTCCCAATAATATTTTGGATATTCGTCCTTTAAGGATTTCTTTATCCAAACATTAGCGGTGAATAATAGATGAATTCCCCCCAAAATAAGATTTTTATATTTTTTGGAATATTGGCCAATACCCTTTAGAGTTTTACAAACATGTTGTAAAATCCAGAAATGCAAGAAAACAATTTTTTTGGTGTTTAAGAAATCCATTCGAAAGCACATTTTTAAAACTTCCAATATTTTTGTACATAAAAAACATTCTAAAACATGTAAGGGTATTGGCCTTATGCAACACACAAGAAAACATTTTTTTTAAAAAAAACACAAGCATCGCAATAAAATACAAAAATCGCAATAAAAGTTAATCAATCGATCACATATATTATAAAATTTATAAGAAGCTTAAAAAAATTATAACCGGAGAGAAATAAAACATGTGTACAAGGGAGCCAAGATTATGAAACCAGAATTTAGTGATTAAACCCTTATGTCCGTGCCTCACAAACCCCACTATTTCCTCACCTTAAAAAAAACAAACAGCCTCATTCATTTTACAACGCCAACAGAGAGAAACAAAACAGAAACTGGGAAAGCATGCTTTATTACAAACAAAAAGACAAAGTCATGGCCGGCTAACCTTCCCTCCAGCAGGCGTAAGAAGAGAAAAGAACGTGAGGGTCCCTAACGTTCTCGCAGCTGGAGCACTAGGGAAGAAACACCTGCAGATCCTGTCTTTTTCTCCTCCCTTTTTTTTTCTTTTCACGTTCCAGTGCAGGCTTTTTAGTATCAAAGAAAAAGCCTCCTTTCTTTTCCCCTTGTTTTGCCTTCGTCCCCCCCTTCTATGCTCTTTTTTTTCTGCCCTTTCTTTTTTCTTAGGTCAGCAGCCGAGGCTTCTATATAGCCTATACACGGCTTTATTTAGGAAACAAATATTACATTAACTCTAGGGTGTATTCTCGAGTGAGCAGAAATAGGAAACCAGAATGTTTGATTCTGATTTTGTGATCAGCAGCGATTTCTTTCCTAGTTAGAGGGTGGTGTGGCTCTTTTCTTTCCTTCCATAGGGCTAGCTGCTCCCTTTGAAATGAGGCAACAAAAACGTGGTCTTCAGCTTCATAAATCAGGCGTGATGAGAAAGGAAAACAGCAGAGAAAAAAAGGAAAGAAATCAGATGGAGGGTGCAGCTGCAAAGTCCTATTTTCCTTATTCGGTGTGGTAAAAATCCTGTCATTTATGATGATCCA
>Ga0325404_1007443_pt1 | contig 11403 bp, 8 predicted proteins | sample PopdelMetagenome_18_FD_205664 | JGI IMG/M metagenome (GOLD analysis project Ga0325404, IMG submission 205664) | Populus deltoides microbial communities from Bellville, Georgia, United States - Xylem-Control-R1 | ecosystem: Host-associated > Plants > Phyllosphere > Stem > Wood/Secondary xylem... | reverse complement strand
GACACAAAGCTTAGAAAATTAGATTTTAAAAGCAATCTAATCATTTCAATTAAAAAAATATAAAAAATAAAAAATACCTCTTAAAAAATTAAATGGAAATAACTTTTAAAGATAATTTAGTAGTTTTAGTGATCATAAAAATATGAGATTACTCTAATAACCCTTACAAATTTCACAATCACATTTAAACTTTTATATAAAAAAATTCAAATTACCCTTCTAGCAAAAAGATAAAATGATAAATTTACTCTGCAAAGAACACTAAATTGTAAGTGTACAGAGTGAAGAACTGAGATATTTTACCTTTTGATATCATAGTGTGTAAGTTTATTCGAAAATAAAACAAAAGGAAGCAAAAAACAAGAAGCAAAAATTTTTCAGAGAGGAGAGTAATCAGTGCAACTGTGAGCTCCTCCTCACCTCCAACAATGTTCTGTCATGCTCGATCTCATCTCCGCCGCCCCAACATCACACTAACCACCACTCTCCTCCGTACTCTAACCACCGTCGGCGCCGCCGCCTATCCTGAGATCCCACTCCTCCGAGAATCTACCTCCTACACAGTAACACCCCCAATAAAACCCTGGCCTCAACGTCTCTACCCAAAACGCCTAATCTCCATGATTACCCACCAAGAAAATCTCGACCTCGCCTTCCAAATCTTCGACTACGCTGGAAAATATCACCCTGGTTTCTCCCATACTTACGACACTTACCACTCCATCATCGACAAGTTGTCTCGTGCTCGCGCCTTTGATGGGGTAGAATCTCTACTCTCTCAACTGTCACGTAACTCCTCTCACATCAAATGCGGCGACGATGTTTTTATCTCTGTAATTCGCAATTATGGCCTTGCAGGTAGGCCTAGATTAGCCCTCAAAACATTTACGCGAATCAAAGAAGAATTCAGTATGCAGCCTTCTGTGAAATTATTGAATACTTTATTGAATGTTTTTGTGCAGAATAAAAGGTATGATTTAGTGGGTTCTACGTTGAAAAATTGTAAAGATAAATATGGGGTTTTGCCTAATGTGTTTAGTTTTAATATTTTGATTAAGGCTCTTTGTAAAAAGAATGACGTAGAAAATGCTCTTAAGGTGTTCGATGAAATGCCCACGATGGGAATGATTCCAAATCTGGTGACTTATACGACAATTTTAGGTGGGTTTGTTTCACTGGGCGATTTGGTTAATGCTGAGAAGGTTTTTAGTGAGATTTCGGATAAAGGGTGGTTGCCGGATGCGACTACTTATACAGTTTTGATGGTTGGGTATTGTAAACAAGGGAGGTTGGGTGATGCTATTAAGGTAATGGATAATATGGAGTATAACGGGGTGGAGCCGAATGAGGTTACTTATGGGGTTATGATTGATGCTTATTGTAAAGAGAAAAAATCTGGTGAAGCTCGTAACTTGATTGATGATATGCTTGATAAGAAGTTTTTGCCAAGTTCGACCCTTTGTTGTAAGGTTATTGATGTGTTATGTGAGGACGGGAAGGTGGAGAATGCTTGTCATTTGTGGAAGAGGATGTTAGAGAAGAATTGTTTGCCAGATAATGCAATAATGAGCACACTTATACATTGGCTTTGTAAGGAGGGGAAAGTGTGGGAAGCCAGGAAATTGTTTGATGAGTTTGAGCAAGGTACGATTCCAAGTCTTATGACATATAATACTCTCATTGCAGGGATGTGTGAGAGAGGGGAGTTGAATGAGGCAGGCAGGTTGTGGGATGATATGGTGGAGAAGCGTTGCAGGCCCAATGCTTTTACATATAATATGTTGATTAAGGGTTTCATGAAGGCTGGGATTGTGAAGGAGGGAGTTAGGATTCTTGAAGAGATGTTGGATAATGGGTGCTTGCCTAACAAGTCAACATACACATTATTGATTGAGGGGTTACAGGAATCGGGAATGGAAGGAGATGTGGATAAGGTTATGTCTATGGCCATGGCAAGCAGAGAAGTAGATGCTGATTCTTGGGATCTCTTCTTACACAAGATTGTTGGTAATCTGGATTGTGGGACTGGTGCTCTTGATAGATTGTTAATGGAAAGTGCTACATAGAGATCCATTCATTGGGCTTCATACAGTAATGGACGAAGTGGTATTTGATTATTCGAGGGCACTGACTGCAGAAGCTCCCAGTAATTTATAGAGTTGCTAACGTTCACTTAGCAGTTGCTCTCTCTGTCTTGGTTTGGATGTCACTGTTAAGAGAGACTGAAAAGCTCTGTGAAGCAGCAAGAGGAGCATATTGTAGGATTTTATGTTCAAACTGGCCTCAATTGCTGAACTACAGAGCAGATAACTGAGGAATTTTTAGCACTATTAGTTTTAATAGACCGTTGGTAGTTTTCAAGATAATGCTTGCATTGGTGAATGAGCTGTCATGCCCAAAACACATGAGCTGCAGTTAGTTAATACGTTATACAAAATTTGTTGCTTATGTAGTCTGAAAATTCTATCCAAGGGTAGGGCATTGGTATTCTTAAAGCTTTGAAAGAAGAGGCGCGCAATGTGAGGACCTGGTTTCTCTCTCTCTCACACACACAAAGAACCACAGAGGAAGCAGTAATTACTTTCTCTTTCTCTGTCTCTCTCCATCACTGATTGATGTTCTCATGTATTACTATGGGGTGAGTAATGTAATGTATTCTTCTCCTTGTATTTAAATTTTATTTTTTGTTTACCAGGGTGCCAGTAAGTTTTAGTATTACCCCCCTCTTTCTCTCTGTTTTTGGTTTTTTTAATAATAATTCATTCTTTTGCAACAGTGATTTTGATTTGAATAATTTGGTTGATACCACCATAATTCAAACGTCCTTTTGCTATGGATGAAGCTTTTCAATGTTATGTTTATTGGTAAAAGAGAAAAGTTGAATTCTTTCAACTATTAATACCTAATTTGGCGCATTAGAAGGCCTAGCCTCAGAATTTTAATTGTTACTTCAAATGTTGGTCGCTTTTTTGCTTATCTTTTTCTCTTAGCAACTAATGCTTGTAAATTTGATTTTAACTGACTGACTTCTTTCAATTTAAGCCCATAATTTGTAGCCTCTTTTATGTTAAAAGGATGAAACTTTCAACAATGTTTGTCTATTGTTTTCTCCATTCGTCTGCTATTACGCAAACTATGTGGCCTACTTGCTGGAACTGTAAAATTCTATGAAACCTTAAATCTGGACTGTTGTGTGTAACAGGGACTTGTCTTAAGTGTCAAATTGTGGGGGCAGTGCCTTGTTAGAAATCATGGAATACAGACATGCATAACAGCCTGCTTCTGAGAGGAACATCTCTTTTTTATTTTTATTTTTTGTGTAGCATGTCAATGGAGGAAAAATATAAGGATCAAATCTAGCTAAACATATGGTAGCAATATTGAGAGAACATAACTGATTTTTCTCATAACAAAACAATGAATCTCTGTTGGAAGATCGTTTCAGCTATTGGCTATAATCTTAAGATGGTCAGCCATTATAAAACTGTTGGCAATGAATTCTTCTTCTTCTTCTATTTATGTTCCTTCTTGCGTGTGTGATAAGGATGGAAGATTACAATCGGTGTTGTGGCTGAATATATTCAGTTTTCTTCCACTTTATTCGTTGTAAATTAACTTATGTTCTAAATGATTGAGCTTGGCTGTATATTGGTGGTTCATTTGTGAATATTGAAGATGGAGTGCAAGGAATATTTTATAGAGAAGACTAGAGCTTGATGTCTCTGTAATCTTCCCGTGAAGCTATTACTGATTAGCTTAGGCCATCTGTCAGTTCTTGATCTCCTCACTTTCCAGGCAGTTTGTAATTGTGGCATTCTTCATTCTTGAAATTTCCCATGTTAACATTGCAAAATCAAGCACATAAAAAGGCTCCCATGGTTTCTGATTCTGAGGACCCAGCAACCGAAAAGAACATGTACCAATCCTTCAGTCACTAGACCTTTGCTGTTTACAACATGCAAGTTAGGAGACTTGTCTACGAGGCATGTTCATAGTCATACTACTGGTATACAAGAACTACATGGAACATGAATCCTTACGTCCATGTATGGGTGACTTCCCAATTCTCGTTCTTCTTTGATCTGTTTTCTACAGCAAAAGTTGACCTTCTCTTCATGGATGTATCTGAATTATGCTCTCCTGTATTTGACATTTCGGCACCGCCTACGTCATTGGTTTGCATGTTGTTTCTTATATGCCGCAACGTTTCTAATGAGAAGTTTCGGGTTTGTTTATGTAGCCGTAGAAAACCTGCAGCGACCACAGGAGTCTATGGGGAGAAAATCGATGGGGAATTTTATGGTCCAGGTGCTGTTGTTAATGCTTTATTCGTCAATGGATAATGGTCTTGTTTTCATCAGATGGATGATTCCAGCACTTTTGATGTTGTGAGTAGAAGTTGGAAGCTCTTGGATCCAACAAAGGCCAGAAGAAATGACGTGTATGGAAATGCCAAAACAGTGTCGTAAGTGATCAAGAATGGTAGCCAAGTGTTTATGCTTGTTCATAATGCTACTTGGTATGTAATTGCGTCAAGGGATCCTCAAAAAATTTGGATGCATGATGTAGCGTGTGTGATACTGTGATTCAGATGGTTTGAACACATTTTTTTCAGAAATGCGTTCTTTCCTAGTTATGTACTTATCTTTTAATGTTTATATTTCTAGAAAAAACATAAAAATGAAATAAATTGAAAAGGAATTTGAAAAAGGATTGAATATATGGTTTCTGATAAAAAGGGAGCTAATAGATAGTTCTTGTTAAACTCTAGGAAGTTGTTTGTAATTAAATCTTTTCCGAGTTAGAGACATGAATAGTGCTTGGAATTTGCAACGATAGGCGATAGGCAATAGCATCCTTTCTCTTCCCTTCCAAAAAGAAAAAAAATGTTGATGACCAGTTACTTTCCTTGTAAGTAGAGGCAGAATCACGCGACACCCATTACCAAACACCAAAAACCCCCCGCTATCTTATAGCTTCTATAAACTTTCGCGGTCGTCTAACACGCCAAAATGGGCCAACTAGACTATGCTCCCTACTGTTCGATAAAATGCCTGAACGAACTATAGCTTCATGAAACGCCGTGATTTTAATGGGGCAAGTTGAACTAGTTATTTTCTTTACTTTCGCTAAAGCACCGTTATAATGTTGTTCTCAGTGAGGCCACTTTTAGTACTGTTTTGTTTGTTTTTTTATGCAAATTGTTTGTTAAACGTTGACGCTGAGTTGTTTTTTTGGTGAATTACATGATGGAATGGGTTATTGTGGGGTATGATGCATGTGGGTTATTGAACGGTGCTCATCTCGAGGCATACAAAGATGAGGGCGGTTGAGGAAAAGGCTCAGACATTGTTTAAATAGACGAGGAAGAGTGGAAAGGTGATGCCCAATGAGTATAATTTAGATTGTGTTTTAAGGTTAAAGCTTGGTGCTTTAAGTGAAGGGATGGCCGTTCATGGGATTTTTACAAAATTTGGTTTGGAATGTGATCAATGAGCTGGTGCTGCTTTGATTGAGTTGTATTGTGATTGCGAGATATCGGCAATGCCAAGAGATTTTATAATGAAAGGATTAGCCCATGTTCAAGTGCTTCGAATTTGCTTATGTGGGGGATTGAAGATGCGGAGTTGATATTTAACAAATTGAACGAGAAAAATTCAGTTGTGTAATTTGATGGTTGAAGGATAAGAATGAGTAGCTGAGTTGAGGATCGAAGAGATTGTTTGAGACAATGCCTCACAAAGCTATATTTACTTTGAATATTATGATTTCCGTGTATTCAAAGAATGGTGAAATTGTCAAGGTTTTGATGCTTTTGAAGAATCCAAAGGCGAAAGAAATCCTGTCACTTGGAACTCAATGATGTAAGGTTACATTTAAAATGACTGGCTCGAAGAAGCCTTGAAACTATATGAGACCATGAGCTGATTGTTAATAGACTTCACAAGATCAACAATATTTTCTGTTCTATTTTCATGATTGATCATGCCATGGATCATTTCAACTAGGGCAGATGCTTCCTGCCATCTTGAGCATGCGTAACGCCATTTGTATCAAATGTTGATGGCGGAGCTTTTCTTGTTGATATGTATTCCATATGTGGGAGCATATTTGATGCTCAGAAATCTCACTCTTGGCCCGTTGTGGCTGTTTGGACAGCTCTTATTAATGGATATGCACGTCTGGACTTGGCTCTGAAGCCATTATGCTGTTTATGCACATGTTAGAGCTAAAGGTGGTCCCTGATCGAGCTACTTTTGCTGGGAATTTTTTCTTCCTATGGTCGTGCTACCCTAGTCAAGGAAGGGATGGGATTCTGCTACACAATGGATGAATATTATGGAGCAACTCCATCTTTAGAACATTAAGCATGCGTGGTGGATCGAGCAGGGCAACTACTAGAAGCAATTCCAATTCAAGTAGATATTGTCATTTGGGCAGCTTTTCTCAATGCTTGTTGGTTTTGGAAAGTAATGGAAGCGGGTGATAGGGTGGCCAAGCTTTTGTTCAGTTCGGATACCAAGCCAAACTCAGCTAATGTCATTTTGTCTAACATATATATATGCAGCATGGGGAAAGTGGGGAGAGAAGCTGCATGTGAGAAATGGATTGAGAGACTTGGAAGTGAAAAAGGATCCTGGATGTCATTGTATTATGCTGAACTCTGGACTTAATGAGTTCTCAGCAGAAGATAGAACACATCCACATTGCACTATAATTTATAACACTTTGGAACAACTTACAGCAAATCTAATATTCCTTTCTCATTTAACTGTTTTTCTCTTTCAATGAGAGATGATTATTGTTTTAGAGAATCAGATCAATGGTTAAGCTTATTTTACTGGTTGTTTAATTTATGTTTCTCTCTACTAATTAACAAGTATAAATGATGCGAATGATATAAAAGAAATAGCTACTCAACAGATCACTTTCCTAGCTTATTCTAGTGGTATGATCTAAATTTAAGCTTTATATTGCTCATTGAAAATTATTCCACTGTTCATAGTCATGTGAAAAGAGCAAGTTATTTCTGTCATGTATCTGCTATAATGTGTTCTTTATTAAAGCTGTTGTACTATAATTTGGATGCACTTCAGATGCTGCGTTTTTCGTTTCCTTAACCACATTTATGTTTTCGAGGTTGATCTGTTGCAGTAATTGTTCCACTTGAGTGGTCACTTTTCAGAATCTTTTTTTGGTTCTGTTTATTTTTTCACCTATGATCATGCTGGAACACATTCCCTGTAATTGCCACCAATGGTTGGCTTCTCATCACGAATGTTATTGTTCCAAATTTCAGCATTAAATTTCTGTCTTCGTTTTCATGGTTGTGATTCATCAGGATATTGGACAATGAAAGCTGGCTGGCACTTCTCAGGCCTGTGGATTCTCAGAATATATCCTGTGTCAGAACAACGCTTCATGCACATTAGAGCAGGTCTGGTTATTCTGCTCATACTAATAATAATAATAGTAGTAATAACAGTGTTATTGATTTATTGTCACTTTTGCATTTTTGAAAATTGATAGTTGAACTATATAAAAAGATTTTTAAAGAAGTTCTTTAAAAATCTAAATTGAGGCAGACCTGTGATTTAAAATATGATTTTAATTAGATTTTAATTTAAATAGATTCTAATATTAACCTTATCAAATTAGGATGACCTATAAATTGACTTGCGATCTATTTGATCTGGTAAAATTAGACTTAAACTTGATCTAAAAAAATCAAGAAATTTAAATAAAAAACTCAAAAGATATCATTTTAGATCAAAATAATAAAGCCGATAACTCAATAGGTTAACCCTTGATCTAATGACCCTTACCCTTTCCTATGACGGACCTGTGATCCAATGACCCTTACCCTTTTTTGTTTCGGACCTCGGAAGGGGTCTCACAAGTATGGTTCTCTCTTTTATAGATGTGTTAAAGCTGATGCCTCTCTTTTCTTCAGCACACACCTATTAAATATATGTCTAAGTTGACCTTGTTTGGCCACTTTTTACCTTTTGCTAGTGAGGACATGAACACAAATCATTCCTTTTAGTTTCCCCAAAGATACAAGTAGTTATTTATGTCTTTTAGATGGCCTTTTTGGTAATCATTGGAAGGGCATTGTTCTGGTATATGCTGAATACAAAAAGTGGACGTCACGAGTGATTAACATGTGGGTTTTCAACTCAGGTGAAGGCTGACCTGGGAAGGAAGGAAAATACAAAAGGTTTTGGTTAACTATCTAATTACTGTGCCTGATATTTTGTTAAAGTTGCATTCTACATTATTTTACTACCGTTTCCTTTCTCCTCAAGGTGTGCATTGATGTTTAGGAATTCTTGCAGATGAAGGGAGCTGATAAAATATTTCAGTTGGGATTTTCCACAGCATCTAAAATTATGAATGAATCTAGTCTGTTGCATGTGCAGGCGCGATTTTCCTTGATGATCTCATTTGACAATGTTGCTCCTGTATCTGCACTCATTTGGGGAAAATAACAGTTGATTATAGTGGTACATCAGATACATTTAGGCTTGACACGTGAAGTTACCATCCTTCATTTTAAGTTTTTAATTTCATGATAATATTTTATTGATTTGACAACATTAGTTAATTTTATATAATCATAAACATCCGTCACTACAAGAGCTCCTTCTTTGAAACTTCAGCTGCTTCCTGCCTCTCTGAAGTTCAGGAAAATTGATCACAGTGAAATATAGATTACCCTGTCACAAACAAGAAAATATGTTATACTTTGTTAGGAATGTAGATTAATTTTAGAGATTTAACAGAGGATATGTACACAAAAAAAATGTCTTTCTCTTACGTGATTTTGTTAACTCTTGTCATTAGCACTGTCATTAATCACTAGCTGCAACTGTTTGGATTTCTCTTCATTCTTTTCTATATCCCATTTTTCTGGTTCTTCCATGATCCCTGTTTTTCTGTACTTGCAGTACAGTATTAGTTGAAGAAATCCCAAGGGGCTACCAACAAGATTTGGGGACTGCCAAAATTCAAGAAATTAGGTTAAAGAAAACCAAAGAGTGCATGAACCGCAAAAGTTCTTGTTATAACCAATTAAAGATTGAATAGTTGTACAAACCGCGAGAAAGAGATCATGGCTCAGTAGTCCATAGGCCATCCAAAAAGAACTTGCGAGGAAGGAGAAAAACGATAGGTAGAATGGCATGTATTCTACGCTCTGTGTCATTATCACCTTTTTCTGCAATTATTTATTTAGATAATTTATTAGAAGGAAAGCTTGAGCAAATAGTTGCTTCACCGAAAGGCCTGAGGGAGACAGAGAACTTAGATATTGAATGTGTTTATGTTGTGCTAGACATGCTAGGATGCTAAATTTATTTCACATATTTGTTTATGTTTTAGATATGGTTCTTTAGCTTTCAACTTTGGCTGTATATGGTGAGGTAAAAAGAGATGAAGATGGCTCACCACAACCACTAGCGGAGAACCATACATTGCCACAGAGGCCACAAGAGCAACACTCCCAACAAATATCTTGCGATGGTGGTGATCATGTAAAGCAAAAGCTGAGATAGCTGCCGTGATGCAGAAAACTAGGATAACAGGTATCACTGTGATTGCAACCTTTATCTGCACACCAATGGCTATTAATTGTAAATACACATAGCGATTCATATGCATACATCCATGCATTTATATAGCCAAGGAGTTGTGTTACTTTGTGTTCTGGCTGAAAGGCAGCAAGGAATAAAAACGTACTTTGAAATACACAAACGTATTTGTAAACTTGAGTTGTTAGTCTACGTTGTGCATGCTAGCATTGATAATTCAAGCATGCAAGGAAAAACATTTCTGCAATAGTTTGACAGATAAAGTTCAAATAACTTGCCTTTCCTCTGGCTGAAGTGAACCAAAAATATATGAAAATGAAGGAAAACTCGAGAAGAATCCCTAAACCATTGATGGTGACCACAGGGAAGTTTTCCCATCTGTAGCTTACGACAGGCAACCCATACCAAGTGTAAAGGAGACAGTTTAGCAGTGCAATGATGTAAGGAACACATGAGAACTCTTCAGTGCTTTTCTTCCTTATGATCCTATAGAAAGTTAATCTGGAGACATAAAAAAATTAAGACTTTGAGTTCCATTTTCAAATCTTTTAAAATGATAAACTAATATTTTGTTTACAAGTATCAGAGTCTTGGCATTACATAGGTGCTGAAAAAAGCAACATGGAAGCTGCATTCCCTGCAATAAAATCATGAAGATTTGATATATTAGTTTACTTGAGTAGAATAGTTATATTTAATGCTAGATAGCCGATATAGGGAAAGAAAAAACAGAGAAGAAAGTTATACCCATTACTCCTACTGCTAGGCGCAGCGTATCTCCCATGTTATTCTCCCTGCAACGATGGTCCTAAGTTGAAAGAACGGTCCCAACAAGAAGACTCTCGAAATTACGAGCTATGAATGTCATGTGAACTGTTTAACAACGGGAATATAAATAAGGGGGGGACATGTATAAAAAGAATATAGTGCTGTCGATGTTTTCATGGAACCTGTGGACTGCTTTATCTTAATTTGTGGATGGAAAGAGCTTGCTTAATGTTGAATTTTTTTTTATAATCTTTAATGGGAAATTGTCATAAAATCTGGTTGGGTTTTGAGAATAAGATTAGAGGAACAAAGACAAGGAATTCTTTGCTGTTGCCTGTTGCAAGTGGAAGATGCCATGGCACTTCCACTATCCACTTGCTAGAAATCCCTTATGTGATGTTTGGCTAATCAATCAACATGCAGTACGTTTATTAAATGTTTTTTTTTCCCCTTTGTGCCTGGCAACATTTTCGAAGGTAAATGTATATGACGATATGCACTTTCATTTTTCGTGTAGAAAAAATAAAACAACCTGTGCGCACCCCTTACACAGACACAGACACAGACACAGACACAGACACAGACACGTACATAAACCGTGTTCTCATCAGTGAATCAGGACATTTATGCTTCTTTATGTTCGTGTCACCATCAGAGAGCTTGTCAAGGGTGATCATGTTTCTAGGGATACTGCTAAGAGATCGAATTAGAAAAGATAGAAAGTTTGTTAAAAGATCACCCATAGTCGAGGAGTTGTCCATACGTTCTTACCTCATTAGCATACCTGTGCTGTGTTAGAGTGCATCATGAAACGATCTGCAGTTTTTTTTTAATCTCTTTGTACAGGTATCCCATTCGAAAGATCTGGTTTGTGCATGCCTGTATTAATATATCATTTGTTGAGAGAGAGCTGTGCCACTTTCCTACTATGAGATTTGAGGCATTACTGTTGATTATGATCATAATGAAAGCAACATGCATGATTACTTTCTAAGTTTTGGAAAACAATGCTTTCACTTCTTAAGACCTGAAACTTCATCAT
>Ga0325404_1007440_pt1 | contig 11407 bp, 9 predicted proteins | sample PopdelMetagenome_18_FD_205664 | JGI IMG/M metagenome (GOLD analysis project Ga0325404, IMG submission 205664) | Populus deltoides microbial communities from Bellville, Georgia, United States - Xylem-Control-R1 | ecosystem: Host-associated > Plants > Phyllosphere > Stem > Wood/Secondary xylem... | reverse complement strand
AAAAAAAGGATAAAAAGGACTAACCAATTAGTTTTTAAGACTAAAAAGACTATTTAATTCTTCTTGTAAGACTATAAGGACTAACTTATAATTTACTCCAATTTCCGTAATCGTATATATACACGATTACGAAGACACACCTTTTCCCTCTCTCAATCCCTTTACACAACACATACCCACGACACTCCTCCCTCTCTCTCTCTCTCTCTGACTTTCCTACTGCATGGCGATCAGGGCTCGATTTCAAAATTAGGGCACGCAATCTCTCTCGATTGATGCGATTGCCACGCGATTAAGATGTAATCTTACACTGATTTTCGATCTTCTTAAATCAATTTGCAAACCATCTGAGTTTTTACACTTTCGATTTGGGGATTTTAGATTTCTAGGGTTTCTTGTTGTTCCTTTTGTTTTCTTTTAGTCATGAAGGGTGGTGGTCAGTCTGACAAGACCAAAGTGGTGGTCCGCCACTTGCCGCCGGGGATTTCTCAGCCGATGTTTGTCGAGCAAATCGATGTTGCTTTCTCTGGCCGCTACAATTGGCTCTCCTATCGTCCTGGCAACAACAGGTTAGGGTTTACATTTTTTTACCTGATTGAGGGTTTTATCTAGCATTCTAGTTTCGTATAGGGTCGTCTAGGGCTTTCTATGTGTTTTGAGGTAGTTTTGCCTCTATTCTTTTATGTTATCCTTGCTCCATGTATGGTAGGGTTTGATTATTACCTCGAATGAAGTTGGATAGACTTGGTAATTTTTTTAACAAGGGGATTGGTTGGGTGCTTAATGGGCAATCAACTGAAATTAGCTAGCTGAATTTTGTAGAACACGAGACTCCTGACTGTTTAGCACATGCCTTTTTTTATCTGGGTTTTTTTTATGTTTAAGAATTTGATAGCTTATGTGCTTGGATTTACCTTGTTTAATTAAACCAGGGAAAACAGGAGAGTGCTAAGTTATCTATCTGCTAATCCTTCAACTTCTGTCATGATCGATTTGTGTTTCTTTCTCCTTGCTCATATTCTGAACTATAAGTAGCTATCAAGTTATAGGCTTCCTTTGTTCGATTGTGAAGGAGTTTCTTTTTCCCCCTAATAGTGGAATGTGGTACAGGTATCTTGTTTTTCTTATTCTTTTGAAAAGAATTAGGTAGTCTGCAATTGAATATAGGTTGTTACTGTTTTTCATATCCCCTCTTTATATGTCTCGGAGAATTGATGAAATATTTGGATTCTTGGAGGGAATTTCAGTTTGCAAATTGTCATGGCATTTCTCTTTTTGACTGTTTTATAGCTTCCTTTTCAAAATTTTATTAGACTTTAGACGGTTGTATTATTGCTTTTCTAAAGAGTTGATTCTCGGTGAAAGTTCAACCCTTTCTTCAAGTCACTGATTTCTATAATCAAATTATGACACGTGAAGATAGACAGTTTCAACCCATATTCATGTTTTGAGTGAACTGTGTGATTGATAGTATTTCCTTCTGATTATTTCTTAAAATTGTTTCCCAGCCAGAAGCATCAATCATATTCTAGAGCCTATATTGATTTCAAAAGGCCTGAGGATGTTATCGACTTTGCTGAGTTCTTTAATGGCCATGTATTTGTTAATGAGAAAGGTAAATCTTTAATACACTAATCATGCTACCACATATAAATATTTTTGTATTTAAACCACGGTCTTTCATTGCAGGATCTGATGTAAGATAATCTTTTTAACTTATTATTCCATGTATTTTTAGGCACTCAGTTTAAAGCTATTGTTGAGTATTCTCCTTCACAGCGCGTCCCAAAACAGTGGTCTAAGAAGGATGGTCGGGAAGGCACCATATCAAAAGGTATTTGATTTCTTTTTTGGTGGAATCAAATTGATGAATTTTTGTTGATATGAAATTGACATTTCATCATTTTGATATTTGTAAATGCAATCATTTCCTTGTTGACATCTAGATCCTGAGTATTTGGAGTTCCTTGAATTAATTGCAAAGCCTGTCGAGAATCTTCCCAGTGCTGAAATACAACTGGAGAGAAGAGAAGCAGAAAGAGCTGGTTAGTCACAAAGATCTTGAAAGGCAGCGTTTTGAAATAATCGTACTAGAAATAGGGGGAATGCATGATTGGATTGTCTGGATTGGAGTTCATTTTTCGTTTAGTCTTGCTTGATATTTTCCCATGATGTATATACAGGTGCTGCAAAAGATGCTCCCATTGTCACACCTTTAATGGAATTTGTTCGACAGAAAAGAGTTGCTAAGAATGGACCTCGGGTATTGTTTGAAATTGAATATTTGTGACTGAGAGATGCAAATATTGTCAATTAACTTAAGCAGCTTTTTTGTTTTTTTCATTTTATATGTTATTGTGAATAGCTTTAGTGTTGGAGAATTCAGGACTGTCTTTTGTTAATTACTGTATATTAATTTGCAATGAATGCATTTAGCATGTACAATCGCTTCAATTGGGCAATTATTCTTTTTCTTGGATGTTATGTAGCAACACCTTTTCATAAAAAAAAATCTTAACATAACTGTAGCACAAGCTCAAAAAATGGCCTCCCATGAACTTTGGGTTTTCTAGTTTTCTTTCACAATTATTTGCACTGGGAAATAAGACTGCCAGCTACAATTTTAGTCCTTGCGTTAGTTCAGATGCTAATAATAAAAATATGTACCTTTTAAACTCTTCTCTGTAGTTATTAATAAAGGGTACGGTGAGAATAACTTAAATCTGGAATTTACTTGCAGTAAGAATAACTTTCTTTTGTAGTGCACTGCACACATGTCTTTGCTCATTTCATGGTTTAATATGTATTTAAAGTCTTGACACTGATATTCAATTTTGATGTATTTTCCTTGATTGTGTGGCTGTTTTCTTTGCATGATTTTTTTTGTTTTACTGGTTATCTTATATGTAACCATAACAATTTCATAAAGTAATTCTGATTTTGGTGACAGAGGATATTGTCCAATGGGAAACTGAGCAGAAGGGCTGGTGGCAGTGGAAGTCCTAGTTCATCCTCATTGAAACGAGGTTCTGAGAAGAAGAGAATTTCAACAACAATGGTACATGTTTATATTTATTCCTGAAGTCACATAGGGGAATGTGTTTGTGAAGTTATTTTACTAGCTTGCATGTTTTCTGTGATTTACTTGATTTTGTTTCAATGGAACTTTGAGCCTGGTATAATCTGCATCCCTGGCAGTGCTTGATAAATTATTAAACGGGGCCTGATGATTGAAACAAGCGTTGCAAGTGGTTGAAGCTTAAATTATTCAGTGTAGTGGTGTTCTGAAGATGGAAAACATTTAATGTCTTGTTTCTTTAGTATTTGTTGAGGTATTGTTCTAAATTACCCTGCAAGTTGTAGATAGTGCCTTAAATCTATCTTGAGGTTACTCTGCATGTTGGGATCATGTGTTCGCCAGAAATGGTAAAATGCGAGGAATACAGAAATATTGTACATTAACATTGTACATCAGAAAAGGTGAAAACATTGTACTTTGTGCTTGTTTTCTAGATCCAAACCATGAATTGTATTTGAAGATTTATGTTTTCTATTAGAAAACATCTTGGTGTTAATTACCTGTCAATAGGAAATACAAGCCTGTTAGAATTTTTTGGGTTGGTGCTTGCTTGGATCTTGTTATTTTATTCATTGAAGGATTCCATTTCCATATTGTTGCATAGCCCTACCTTTGACCCTCACCTGCATATTTAAGTTTGTTTAACCATTTAGAAACCATAATTAGTGAATGTTGAGATGCAATATTTTTGGAAATTATTAATTGTTTCCCCTGCCCAATGGGCAGTATGTTTTAAGGGACACTGCAAAAAGCTCAAGTGGAAAAGACAAATCAACTTATGTGCACGTTCCCAAGCGAGATGATCAGCAACTTTCTAATGCTGTAACTTTGGGTTCTGGGTCTGGGACTGCAGTATTAGAAGATGAAAGCGGTATGATGAGAAACTTAATTCTTAGCTTTTCAAGGATGCTTAAACTGAATACTATGTTCTTGCCTGTTTTATGGTCTTAATACTGTATGCTATTACAAATTGCATTCAGCTTCTTCACTATTTGAGGGAATGCATTAGCACTTGTTTCATTTTTTTGGTGAAAGCACCCTTCATTCTCCTTTTTATAAAGTTGTAAATTCGTGTTCTTAATTTTTATGAATAAATCTTGTTTCTTATAAGAAGAAAAAGCTGCAGGCTATCTTGCATCTCTTCCCAGAAGAGAGATGCATTGACATGTTCCCTATACTTGTCTGAGATTGTTGACTCGCGGTTTGCTCCATTATTGATATTTTAAGTACCTTCATCTCATAATTAATAGGAAGGAAGTGAAGAATGCTGGGTTCTATAGATATTTAAATGAGCCTTTTTTTCTTAGAATCCATGTGTATTTTATTTTTATCCTTTTGTTTCAATATACTTATACTCCCAGCACTTTCATCGAGCATGGCCTGTTACTAATGTTTTTATTTCAGTAGTTTCTGGAATTACTGATTCTGGGAAGAAGAAAATCCTGCTTCTGAAAGGGAAGGAGAAGGAAATCTCACTGGTGAGCCTTCCATTTCTCTTGTCCTCCCTCATTAGTGATTCAATTGGCAGAGTTACCTTAGCACACTGTGAATGGAGAAAGCTTGTTTAATGTTCTCAATGCCCCTTGGAAATGCATCACAAGAGGGAAAGTTGCAGGATAAGGGAGATGTATTTGAGGAATTGTAATATGCAACTGGATAGTACCTTTTCTCACTCCTTCATCCCCTCTCTTTAATGTCTTGTAACCTGGAAAATGATGCAAGAAAGAGGAAGGAAATTTTGCTTAAATAGAAGGGTGCAAAAGGTAAGCTAATGCAAAAATTCTAGTGAAGATACTAAATACATAGACAGACAGTAGGGCATGATTTTTCTGTACAATCTCGTGTTAGTGGGGACCCTTCTTAGATGGATGTTCTGCAACTAATTTGTCTGCTGTTGGCTTGTGCCAAATGAAGTGGCACAGAATAATATCTGGGTTGCTCTTGATTGAAATAATTATGCTTAACCGGTGCTGATTGGAATGCTGTTAACTAATATTTTTTCCCATATCCTGACTGAGAGATTAGCCTTGAAATGTGTTTGTTATCTGTTATTAACCATAATTCATGCTTAGTTATGTTTGGTTGTTAAATTACTCTTTGCCCGCTTTTGTCATTTGTTTTATCATGATTACCATGAGATACCTTAGTTATTTTTGAAACCATGTTTCTAATGGTTATTGATTCTGCAGGTTACTGGCACCATGTCTCAGCAACAGAGCTTATCATCTTCAGATAGAAATATAATTAGTTCGACTGCTCTAAAGAGCCAGCGGCGTGAAACCAGTGGAAGGATGATCAGAAGCATACTGTTAAACAAGGATTCACGTCATATTCGATCCTCTGGAGTCCATTCTGAGCCACAGATGCAAACCTCGAATCTAGAGAAGGAAAAACGTCCTCCTCGGCCTCCACATGCACAGTTGGGTTTGAAGGATGCAAATGGAACACCAGATGACAAGGTTGTTGGGAATGATTTGCATGGTTTTCCAAATGAGAAGCAGGAAAAGCGCACCAGAAATAAGGATAGACCTGATCGTGGAGTGTGGACTCCTCTCCGCAGATCAGATGGATCCTATGCAAGTGATGAATCCTTGTCATCATCTGCAAGTCAATCCACACAGTCGGTGTTTGATTCTTCACAAGGTAAGCCATTATTCATCTTCAGCCTAAATATGTTCATAGCTGTGATATTGGAGACATTTGAGTTCCTTGCAATTGCGTTTTAAATTCAAATGATTGCTTATTCCACTTGCAGAATACAAGCATATGACAACACATGAAATAATAAAAAAAAAAACCTTAACCAGTTTGAAGATGAAACAACTCTCGGCTGCAGGATGTTTTACCCTCAAGTGACTTGTTTTAATAACTTTTGTCTTTAATCTCCTAGGAAACCATGGTGATGTAAAAGTTGACTCCTTGAATTTAAGGAGTGGAGAAGTAAAAGTTCTTGGAAGTGGGCGAAGTAATCATTCTTCTTTAGATAATGGTTAGTGTTTTTTTTGTTTGTCATTCAACTTATATGTTGCTTCAGCATTTATAATGGCAATTCACGTGTGTTAATCATGAATATGAGTTACATGTTTCAACTTGGATGCTTGATTTTATGTAGGATCACATAAACATTTTGGTCGTCGGGGACCATCACATATTGTGAGGGATGCTGATGGCTCCACTGTTGAGGCAAAAACTCCTAAAAGAGGTGGTTCTTCTGGTTATGGGTCCCATGAGGTGCTTACACTTAATTTTTGGATGTTAAACTTTACCTCCTTTTTTTTTTTTTGCTTTTCTTTCTTTTTTACTGATATCTTGAAGGTTTGCTCCCTGGATTCACAGAAGCAAGTCTGGGTTCAAAAGTCTACTGGTTCTTAGTGTTTTGATATGGTAAGTCTCTATTGTTTTTCCCTGTAAATGTTTGCTACTTTTTTTTTAACTAAAGAACATTTACGATAAGTCCAGTGGCCTTTCTTTTTTTATCCTAAATCTTGTGCCCTTCCTGTTGCCTTTTTATATGCTTAGAATGAAACTGACTGGAGGAAAGTTGGAGGGTTGGGGGTTGTGCGGGTAGGCCACAATATTAGCGCTTCCTTACATCACTTCCTCTTTCTTGTTATCTCTTCCTTTTCCTTCCCTCTTTTGAGCCAGCATCCTCCTAGTCCCTAATGATGAGCTTGACCATTCAGCCAATGATTACCAACATTTGGATGGTTTGATAACCGGTACTCTGACACATGAAGGGATGGGCTTTGGGCTTCTAAAATTATATTGTACATGCATTAGGGTTGTCAATGGCAACTAAGCTTGTTGACCGTGACCATAAACAAATCTGTATGCATCTTGATCGTAATAATTGTGTATTAGATAATAGATCTAAATTCATCACCATTCTAAATTTAAATTCAGTGGTCAACTACATCTGTTTCATTCATTAAATAGCAGCCTTTTGCTTGAGTTGATGGATATCATGTTGATTTCTGGTTAAGGCTTTTTGGCGAGTTGATGATGTTTTACTGTCTTGCATTACTTCTGCAGTGGAATGTGTAGTCTCTGTGAAATTTTGGAGCATGCAGTTGCTGTATGCTGGCGGCTGTCCCTTTTTGTTATACAGATGATCAGGCTTGAAGTATCGGCAGTGGAGAAGGTTTTTCTTTGGGAAACCTAGAAGAAAATTCAAAGTTGACATCAATGATGCAGGTATTGATGTAATTAATACTTGGGTTTGGTGAAATCCCGATCTTAGTCAAAGACAGCTCGGAATAGGAGAAAAGGAAGGAGAAAAAAGATATCATTGTTATAATCGTACATAAGACCACAGTTTTTGCCAGGGCATCTATCCCTTTACTGGGTTCTACTCAACGGAGCAGCCATTTGTGTCCTCATTCTTGCCATTGACTGACTGGATATTGGGATATTCTCTACTTCTATAGGTGGATTCCCGTGGTTAAACTGTGTATATATCACAGCAAAGTGTTGCTACCTTGATTCCTTTAGTTGTTATATGTATGTCTCGTTAAGCAGTCTGCCACACGTGGTTTCGTGAGTTAGGGCTACCTATACTGGGTTCTTGTTGAAGTGTAGAAGGTGTGGGTCTTTTGCAAAGCTTGGTATTGTTGTGGATGGCTTTGACTGATGATAGGATTTTAAAAGCGTGGATGAATATTGTAATTGGTAGGAACTAATCGGTCTGTGTTGTATGGCTGAAATGGGAAATTGCCTTGTTACAACACACGGTGATGGATTGTGGTGGGTTTGGTTTAGCATTTCACAAAAAAAAAAAAAACTCTGCATCACATGGATGGTGAATTTGCTGTGTTTTCATTTTAACATTTCTTAAGCCCCAACGCGAGCTCTGACATGGTCACTGCATATTTGCCTGTTTGACGTGGGACTTCTCTTTACAAAACCCATCCCAGGTCTCTCTCTCTCTCTCTGGTACTTGTTTTTGTGGTTTCTTGCATTTAGTAGCTGCATTTCTTTGTGAGTTATGATGCCTAGAACAAGAATTAACAGACTCTGAATCTAGCTTCCAGCCTCTCTGTGTCACGGATAGCTCTTTAATTTGAAACCTGGGCACCTTAATGAAACATCAATGGCTGCTTCTGTTTTAATAAATAATGATGAATTTGATCTATAATGATTAGTGTGCTTGGAAACCCCTAGATTAAATCCACGGTGAAAGGATGTTCTATGATATAATTTATTGAAATTCAATATAGCCTGTTTAAACTTTGTATAAATAATGTGTTTGAATTTGAGAAATATGGTTCAGCGAATGTAAAGGGCATGGTATATATCTTTAACCTGAAAATTTATGGATTGTTTTTTTTACAAGTTTGGATTGGAATTATTTAGAAAAGTATTATAGAATTTTAATGTATGATTTTACGGAAGAGAATGTAATTTGAGGACAATTTGTATTATAAATAGGGATAGAAGTTTCAATGAATTAATTAAAAATATGGACAATTTAAGTAGATAAAATAAAAAAAAACATGGATTTTGATGTAAAAGTTACTTGTAGGCTAGTTTTATAATATTAGTATAAATTTTAATCTGTTTGTTGGATTAAATTGAAATTTTATGAATAATCTTTTGATATGTCACTCACTTTATCTTATTATTTTTAAAATACTATAAAGAAAAACCATCACTTCAAATAACTTAGATTAAATTTTCCGTGCCACTGTTTAGAAACTTGTTTTACGCTATATGTATACCTTTTCAACTTACAAATATTATTCTTTTGTCTAGGATACACACACACACACACATCTTCTTCTAGATCATAATTTAGAAAATCATTTGTATTTATCTATAAAATCATCAGGAAAATATTTTCTTTTAAAAATTCATTTGCAATCAATAATTTTTGCACCTGGAGGCAAATCAATAATCTCTTAAGTTTGATTTTGTAAAAGCAAATCAATTTCAATTGCTTATGTCCAAAACAAAGGATCATAAAAAGAGATAGTTTTAGAGTAGATTATTTAATCTTTATTTACTAGGTAAGTAAAAAAGTTCATTTTTAAAAAAAGTTTATTTTCTGTCTCTTACTCCTTCTCACTTTCTCAATGTGAGTTTTATTAATTTTATTATTATTAACAGATGCATGAGAAATTTTTTCTTTTAATGGATAAATTTGTTTAAAGAATTTTGCATTTTTTGCTTTAATAATAGTATTGCAATCTAGCACATTATTTTTTAAAACTAGAAACATATGCACCATTATTTTTAGCATAATCAATAAACATATAATCAGAAGTTTTTGAAATTATCTTCTTTTTTTTTCCGGGTAACATAACCTTAGCTAGACATCCCCGTACTTTTAGATAATTTAAATTGGTAGAATAACCTTTCCATAATTTATAAGGTGTTAAACCAATTTTCTTATAAGTAATTCTATTTTATAAATGACATGAAGATAAAATAGCTTCACTTCATAAATTATTAGGTGTTGAAGAACTAAATAGCATAACATTCACCATTTCTTTTAAAGTTTTATTTTTTCTTTTAGCTACCCCATTAGACTTGGGTGAATAAAATAGAGTAACTTCATGTATTATACCTTTCTTTTCATAATAGTAATTCATTATAACATACTCACCTCCTTTATCTGATCTAAATCTTTTGATTTTTTTTATTTAGTTGATTTTTTACTTCTGCTTTATATGATAAGAACATGTTATAAGTTTTATCTTTACTTCTAAGCAAATAAAGTTTTGTATATCTTAAAAAATTATCTATAAATGTCACATAATATTTCTTATCTTCTCTTATCATAATTTGCTTTAAATCTCCTTAAGTCCGTGTGTATTAAACTAAGTAATTTAGTTTCTCTTTTAACAGATACATATGTTTTCTTAGTAATTTTAGCTTCAACACATATTTCATATTTATTCATAGATGAATAATTTAAGTTAGAAATTAAACCAAGAGAATTCATTTTCTTAAGATAAAATAAACTAACATGTCTTAATCTAGCATGTCATAAATCAATAGAGTCAAACAAGCAAGCAGAGAAAGATGCATTTTCATTCATTTTATTAGCAACATTGAGTACAAAAAGTCTATGGTTACATTATCTTTTTTCCATAAATATATTATTCTTAGTCATTATAATCTTGTTAGATTGAAATGACACTTTGGTCCTAAATTTTTCTAATAAAAACACAAAGATCAAATTTGCTCTTATATTAGGGACATGAAAGACCTCATTCAAAGTCGGTGAATTACATATAGAATTTTCCATCGGTATTTGTACTATCATTCCGTTGGTAATTAATTTACCAACGGAATCATCGACGAAAATGCTCTGTCGATGACTCTTTCATTAGTAAATCCATTGGTAATAAAAAAATATTATTACCAATGGATATACTGATGGAAAAGGCGCGTAAAAAAAATTATCCGCTTCATTCCGTTGGTATTTCCCTCGGAAAAATACTGTATGTAATTTCGTCGGTAATTATTTAAAAATATTTTAAAAAAATCCATTTTACGAAACTATAAAATAATTAAATTGTTATAAATCAACACTCTATAATACTAAAAACGCTAGGAAAAAAGAAGAAGAAAATCATATGAAAAAAAATCCTACAATAATATTCATACAATTATTAAGAACAAAAACAATTAAAAATAAAATAAAATAACAAATATAGTGAAAAAACACGGAAAAAAGAAGAAAAAAGAAAAAATCTTACCTTAATGTGGTTGCAAGTGAATCCAATAAGAGAAAAAAATTCATAAAGTATATTAATTATAAAAAACTAAGAAGAAAAAAGAAGAAAGGAGAAGAATACATGCCTGAGCATGGAGGAGAAGAGAAGGAGTTAAGAAGAGAAGAGAAAGAAATGGATATTGATGTTTTTTACATATGGGGAAGAAGAAGAAGAAGAAAGGAGCCCGGTCTGTTGTGAAATTAGGGATTAATTCTAGGTTTTTTATTGGGACGTTTTACCGACAGATAATTAAATATTAATATTTTTAATCATTCTGTCGGTGATTCCGTTTGTACTATTTAATTTAAATTTTTAATTTAATCAAAATTTTTATGAAACCGCCAAATATCACCAACGAATTTTCAATCCGTCAGGGATTTCGTCTGTAATATTTAATTTAAAATTTTAATTTAATCGAATTTTTTCTGAAAACTGCCAAATAACACTGACGACTTTTTAATCCGTCAGTGATTTTGTCTGTAAAGAACAGTAATTAACGGTGCAATTGAAAAGTGAATAGTTCCAGAGCTCTCTGGAAAATACCGACATGATTTTTCGTTGGTGATTCCCTTTGTAATTGACATGATGAACAATGTTCACATTTTAC
>Ga0325404_1007436_pt1 | contig 11408 bp, 7 predicted proteins | sample PopdelMetagenome_18_FD_205664 | JGI IMG/M metagenome (GOLD analysis project Ga0325404, IMG submission 205664) | Populus deltoides microbial communities from Bellville, Georgia, United States - Xylem-Control-R1 | ecosystem: Host-associated > Plants > Phyllosphere > Stem > Wood/Secondary xylem... | reverse complement strand
GAGCAGATTTTCTTGAACCCCGATGAGCCTCTGATGGAGGTGCCAGAATCGAGGCCAAATGCAATTTTTGTGCCGCTTTCTTCCTCTGCTTCAACCACAAGGTCTGCAACTGATTTTGGGTCTAAAAGAGACGATCTCTTGTTGCAGTCAACCCCTGAAGAGATGGTCCTTGATGAGATTGTTGTCCACCATGAAGATTCTGACATATAAAATGAAGAAATATGGAAATATATGCAGCGATTCCATACAGGATTCAAGTCCAGAAATCCTGCATCGATCTTCTGCACATATTACTCTATTAAGAGTTTCCCTGCTATAATTTTTCATTCCATTTATGTCATGATCTCTATAATTTCTGCATCAAATCATGTATATATATATATAGTAAGAAGTAATGACCTGCAATGTATGAAATGCCTATTTAAAGGCACGAACAATATACATGAATATAAGTTCAGTTTTCCTACATGGTATCAGAGCCCTCTATCACTATGGCATCTTCTTCTTGAGTTCAAACAACGTTTTCTGCTTCTTCTCTTGAGACTACACTCCCAAAATCACATTTGCCTGATATCTCCATCAAATTGGCTTCAAACAATTATCTTCTGTGGAAAGCACAGTTCTCCCTGTTTTACGTGGCTATGGACTCCTTGGATATGTGAAGGATGAAGTCCCTTGCCCAGAATCAACTATCATTGGTGAGAATGGTGAGTTGCAAACAAACCCTGCTGCAGCAGTTTGGCTGCACACGGATCAATTGATCCTTGGATGGATCAACAGTTCACTATCTGATGGACCTCTTTCCCAAGTCATCAATAGTGAATCTTCGCATGATGCATGGCAAGTGTTAGAGACCCTTTATGGCACTCACACTCAAGATCGCATCCAACAAATCAAAGGCGAACTACAGTCTCTGACAAAAGGTACTTCTTCACTGGAAGATTGTTTACAAAAAGCAAAAGCTTTGGCTCTATCTCTTTGTGGTGCAGGTAAACCAATGGATGATGATGAATTCATCATTTGTATTCTTCGGGGATTAGGATCTGAATTTGATCCTATAGTAGCAGCATTAAATGCTAGAGACACTTTTCCATCTCTTGAAGGAATTATTGGCAAACTTCGTGACTTTGAAATTCGAATTCAAGGAGCAAGAACAACTACTCCCTCTATGGCGTTTTATACAAATCGTGGCCGCACAAACTCAAAGCCATGGATAAAAACCAACACTCGTGGTCGCAATCATCGCAGCTTTACTACGAGAAATCCCTCTAATAACACTCCACTACGAGCTAAAGAAACTCGTTTTCCTCGCCAAAATGGAAGCTTCAATGGAACCCGTCAGAAACAAATTTCACATAATAGTAATCGTGGGCGTGGTAGCATCACTTGTTTTCGATGTGGAGGACCTAATCACAAAGCAGATGGATGTTTCGCATCTGATGAAGAAGCTGATCAGTACAAGGCCTTTGCTGCAATCAAAATTGGTGAAACTGCAGAAGATCCATGTTATTCTGACACTGGAGCAAACCAGCATATGACGTCTGACACAAATGAAGTCCAAGGTATTATTTCTTATCCTGGAAATGACTCTGTTATAGTTGGAAATGGCCAGGGCTTGTCTATTACTGGTACTGGAAACGTTACTATTCCCACTACCAATCTCAAGCTAAAAGATGTCCTTGTGGTTCCTGAAATTAAGAAGAAATTATTATCTGTATCTCAGTTTACAAGAGATAATAACTGCTATTTTTTGTTTTATCCATGGGGTTTTATTCTTAAGGACATGAAGACGAAGCAGGTAATTCTTAAAGGTTTCATAAAGGATGGGTTATATCCGATCAATCTGCAGCAATTCTCTACAATTCCAGTCAGTTTTTTAGCAAATAAAGTGTCCAGCAGCCTATGGCATGCACGATTGGGACACCCTCAAGCCAGAATTCTTACAAAGTTATGTTTACCATCTATGGACAAACAAAATGCTTTCTGTGAAAGCTGTGTTTTGGGAAAATCAACAAAGTTACCGTTTGAATCTAGAAAATCATATGCTACTACTTTTCTACATACACTGCATTCCGATGTCTGGGGTCCTGCTTCTGTGCCTTCTTTTGATGGAAACCGATTCTATTTAACTCTTGTTGATGAGTATTCTTGGTATATATGGTTATTTCCTATGCATCAAAAATCTGATGTAGCAATAGTATTTCTTTCCTTTCTCAAGCAAATGGAAACACAATTTGATGCACATGTTAAAATATTTCAAAGCGATGGAGGTGGTGAGTTTGTTAATCAAAGTCTGCAGAATCTTTTCAAAACTAATGGCATCATTCATAGAATTTCATGTCCAGGAACACTAGAGCAAAATGGATTAGCCGAACGACGTCATCGACATAACATAGAAACAGGATTAACTCTGCTATCACATGCTTCTGTTCCAATAAAATTCTGGACTGCAGCGTTTCGCACTGCAGTGTTCCTAATTAATCGCTTACCGACTTCAGTCTTGGGTTACAAGTCACCACATGAAGTGGTTTTTGGCTCTGCTCCTACTTATGACTCCTTCCGAGTGTTTGGATGTTCCTGTTATCCCTTGCTGGCACCATTTGGTCGTTCAAAGTTGGATTTTAAATCCACACGATGTGTTTTTCTTGGTTACTCTACCAATCACAAAGGCTATATCTGCTTTGAGCCACAGACACATCGCTTCTACATTTCACGCCATGTGAAATTTAATGAACTCCAGTTTCCTTACAAGTGCATGCAGCCACCTGATACACATGCCTCTCAGTTGTTTCAAATTAAGGCACTTCCTCGACTACTCAAAACTATGGCAGAAAAATCAATTGACACAGCTACACAGGTCAGTTCTCATGATCCAGCAACAATTGTTCCACATACTGAAACTGCTCAAGAAGCTTCAACATCTCAATCTGCAGCTTCTGCTTCATTATCTCAATCTGCAGCTTCTGCTCCATTATCTTCATCCACTGCAGCAGAAAATCATGTCCCACCAGTGATTTCTCTTGCATCTGTTCCACCTTCACAGCGACAGCATCATATGATTACACGCACTCAGACAGGGAAGCTAAAACCCAAGGTCTTTATTTCTTCCCGACATCCTATCCCTGCTTGTTTTATTGCTGATCTTGTTGCCCAACCACAAGAGCCATCCTCAGTTCAACAAGCTCTCCAACATCCACATTGGATTCAAGCAATGCAAGCTGAAATGGATGCCCTTCACAACAACAAAACCTGGACCTTGGTACCTAGACAAGCCAACATGAATATTATCAGCAGCAAATGGGTGTTTAAAATCAAAACACGATCTGATGGTTCCATTGAAAGATATAAAGCTCGGCTGGTGGCTCGTGGATTTTCACAGCAACCAGGGCTTGATTATGATGAAACATTCAGTCCTGTTATCAAACCAAGCACCATTCGGCTTATCCTCACCATTGGCTTGTCTCACGGATGGTCTGTCAAACAACTAGATGTCAGTAATGCCTTCCTTCATGGAGATCTACAGGAGCAAGTATATCTGGCTCAACCTCCAGGCTTTGAAGATTCCTCTCATCCAGATTATGTTTGTCACCTTCATAAAGCTTTATATGGGTTGAAGCAGGCTCCTCGTGCATGGTACCTCAAATTCAGTAACTACATTCAGCAAATGGGATTTACACGATGCCCCTATGATCAATCCTTATTTTATCTCCACCAAGGCTCAGACATCCTCCTTTTGCTCATTTATGTTGATGACATTCTTTTAACAGGTAGCTCCTCTTCACAGATTATCAAGCTTATTGCCCATCTCTCTGCTGTCTTCCATATGAAAGACCTTGGTGACATTCATTATTTCTTAGGACTTCAAATTGCCCATGATGAGTCTACAATCACAATCACTCAAACACGGTATCTGCCATCTCTTCTTCAGAAGTATGGTCTTGATGGTGCCAAACCAGTAAGCACTCCACTGGCAGCAGGTTCTTCCATGTCTACCACTGATGGTGTTCCCTTAGCTGATCCTTCTCACTATCGTTGTTTGGTTGGTTCTCTGCAATACATCACCCTAACCAGGCTAGACATTTCGTTTGCTGTACATCATGTCTGCAGATTCATGCAGACACCTCATGATACTCATCTTATTGCTGTGAAAAGAATCTTTCGGTATCTGAAGGGGACACTCAATGTTGGACTGCATTACATTCGCAATCCTATTCATGAACTTCGTGGTTTTTGTGACGCTGATTGGGCTGGCTGTAGGGATGACCGACGTTCCACTACGGGGTTCGCTATCTTTTTAGGCACAAATTTGATATCCTGGGGTGCTAAGAAGCAAGCCACGGTGTCTAGGTCAACAGCTGAGGCAGAGTATCACGCCTTAGCTTCCACTATAGCTGAACTCATGTGGTTCGTCCATTTACTCAACATTGTTGGCCACTGTGCTCCTTCTCCTCAGCTCTATTGTGATAATATTAGTGCCATCCATGTGGCTAAAAATCCAGTTTTTCATCATCGTACAAAACACATTGAAATAGATGTTCACTTTGTCCGCAAACGAGTTGCAAGTGGTGCTCTTTCCTTGGCTCATATTCCAGGATCCGATCAAATTGCGGATATTTTTACCAAATCACTTTGCGCTGTAACGTTTGCATTGAATCGCGCCAAGCTCTGCCTCGGTCCAGCCCTGCCTTGAACTTGAGGGGGAATGAAGAAATATGGAAATATATGCAGCGATTCCATACAGGATATGTAACAATTCCATACAGGATTCAAGTGCAGAAATCCTGCATCGATCTTCTGCACATATTACTCTATTGAGAGTTTCCTTGCTATAATTCTTCATTCCATTTATGTCATGTTCTCCATAATTTCTGCATCAAATCATGTATATATATAGTAAGAAGTAATGACATGTAATGTATGAAATGCCTATTTAAAGACACGAACAATATACATAAATATAAGTTCAGTTTTCCTACATAAAATTGGGCTCTTATGGGTGTTGAAGATAGAATTTTACTTCCATTTCCTTATTTCCATCTGCATTTTGTGTACGTTTTTCAGTTGTTAATTTTATCGTACATGTTTTTTTGTACATACATGTATAGGTGAGGGGAAAAAAAAGAGGCAGAAGAGGACAGGATGCTACATAAGTTAATGTTTTTTTGGAGTTAAAGACTCTGACTCTTTCGCATGTATCAAAGAAAGATGGAAAGAGAATTATAAACACAACTAGAACCCCAGAGTTGGTTCATATGAATAATGAAAAGATCGATATATTTTTTCAATCGTATGGTGACAAGTTTTATATTATAACTCGTGAAAGAAAAGGGATAAATATTACATGACATCCACTGTTAAATTGAACAAATTAGTTCCACGGAATTTGGGTGTAGCTCAACCGATCAAGCTCTAAATTTGTTCTCTAGAGATCATCAGTTCGAGTTCTATAAACCGCAAGGCCACTGGAGGTTTAGATGATCGTTAACTTCAGGGCCCCATGGGATTAGTCGAGGTATGTGCAAGCTGATCTGGACATCCATATTAATAAATAAAAAAATTAGTTCCAGGACTGACCTCCTTATCTTTATCTGAAAGAGTAGGAAGTTCAATACGAATTTGGGAGGCATGCAAAGTGAATAACGATCCAGCCAAAGTTGCTGAGTTCTTTATAACACAGACCACATCATTGCCCTTCACCTCAGAAGCCTGCTCAATTCAATTCCAGGAAAATTTCCGCTAGTCATGCACAAGCATGGTTTTGTAACCAGACATGCTTGTGTGCGAGAAGGCATATTCTTCATAGAAATAATTAATAAATAAGCAAGCAAGAATCCCACTTCCCTTCAGACAATGGATTAAATAACATTTACACTAGGAAGAACTGGACAGAAGACTATAATCAATGACTAGCCTCCAGCCATACAGAAGTAGTTTCACTTCCAGTGAAGAGGTACTGACCAGAAAAAATGGTGTCTCCAGCTTGCTTCACTGCCTGCAAGACCAATTTGATAGGTACAAAAATTGTATGAAAAAAATAAATATATAACATAAACACACAATTCCTTTGATCAAAAAAAGAAAACCCAACACGCTTAAGAAATAATTATATATATATATAAAATACTTTCATTTTAGACTTTGTAGATTTTGCAATGTTCCACTTTGGTCCCTATAGATTGAAATTTTGCAATATTAACTCTTAAGTTTCATACAAGTTCCAATTCTGTCTTTTGTTGTTAAAGTTTGGTTTGATGATGTTGTTGGCTTTTGCAATTGTTGTGGCTCTAATGACATTGTTTGACGATGATAATAAATTATCATATCTTTTTCCCATAAATATCTTAGACACAATTTTTTTTTCCTTCACAAATGTATCAGAAAAGAAGTTAGACAACTTATCGAAATGCTATTTTTTTAACACTTTTTTTTCTCCAATCTTTTTTCTATCTAAACCCGGTACATGTCGATGGAACTTCTCATAAGGTTATAAACTCTTTAGACCCGGTCCAAGACCCAGGTTCTGGGTTTTGACTAGATCAATTCTTTAAAAAAAAATTAAAACGATATCGTTTTAGTAAAAAAAAAAACAAAAGTCAACGAGTTGCAACGAAGTTTTTGACCGGGTCGCCAGGTTACACCAGGTGCTTTTTTCAACTCGGCCCGTTTCCAGCCCTGGGTTGGCCGGGTCAACCTGCCAGGCCGAGCTGAGTTTTAAAACTATGCTTAAAAGTCCAAAAATATAAAACAAATTTTTTTTCGAAAAGGTGATCTTGTCTTAATTGACATCAGCTACTTAACAACAAAGCTCTATATTGAAATTTTTTGGGGAATCTGGATTGAAAGTAAGAGTTTTAACACTACAGGGACCAAAATGAAATCTTAAAGGAAGAGTTTAGTGAGATCAAATAAGAGAAAAGAAGTGCAAAAGTGCGTCTGCCGGGAGTCGAACCCGGGTCTATTGCTTGGAAGGCAATTATCCTAACCGTTGGACTACAAACGCCAGCTGATGTAACGTTAATATATATGTAATATATAACAGTATGATTCATATGAGCTATCGTAAAGAAACGGACAGACAGGAAAGCAAAGGCCGGCTGTAGTGTTAGGATGTTGAAAACATGGTACAAAATAAAAATAAAATAAATGAGATCAAAGTACAATTCGAGAATCCAAGTCAAATTCTTGGCTATCGACTCCCTTTCATGTCTCTTTCTTCCCTTTCAACGTCATTTATCTAACCACCCACCAGGTAAAACCTCCTCTCGCTCGCTCACATTTGAGACCCTTTTACTTATGTCTATCTCCATTGATCATTTTGATGAGAAGAAGATGTCTTTTGCTATTTCTTCGAGAGAAAGAACACAAACTTTATCCTGTACTTTTCAATGTAACTAGTTGGTACTTAATGTTTGCTTGAGGTAGTGATCAATAAAAGGGAGAGGAGCAAGTTTGATTACTAACTGGGAAAATGCGTTTCCCATGTTTTGTAAGTAAGGACACTTTTGTTAGTTTCGTAATTTTGATCTCTCTCTTTAGCTTTTGCCACAGCTTTCATGTCTCTCCAGTGCATCAATGCATTATGAATGCAACGCGTGTCTTTAAGTGGTGCATCATGCCCTGCTTCATTGTACCATGTTCCAAATACGATGAGGAGTCTCGATGAAACAGCTTCATTATTCAATGTAGATGATGATATAGTGAAGAGAACCATTGATGGTTTTTTAGTTATGATAAACTGCAGCTGTCTGGCTGAGCACAGATTCTTCACCTGGCACTTCGACTACGAGGTCTAAAGTGGGGATACTTGGGAGACCATTTCGTTGAGATTTGGTTCATCTGTGGTTGTAATGCCAGAAAAGGTGTTGATTCCATCGCTAGTAGTGACTCTTGATCTCTTATGTGGCTGTTCTAACAATGCAGACATGGTAATCGACAAGCTGGTTCAACATGGAGATACACTTCTTACAACATGTTCTCGGTTTAAAGCTAACACCGCTAGGACTGCCATATTGAATAGGCTAGACAATCCAGGAAGGAGATATTTTGTTTATCCCAAAACCAGGTAAGAGAAGTGATTTTTGCTTTTGGGATTGATGATTAGTGTAATCTAAGACTAATTTTTTGTTTGTTCAGTACAGAATATCTGATGTTCTGATACTTTTTTGTCTGTTGTCAAACATACTGTTAAGGCTTAAATTAGTGTGGAAGAATGACTTGCTAGGTTTGCAGCCCATGTGAGACATGGAGTGAAACACAGATTAAGATGGTGAGGGAGTCTATTGTTTTCATATGATAAATATGTCAGTGTCTTTGATTGGTTACTTGAACATGAACAAGAGCTGCCGTCTGAATTACATGTTGTTTGAATTGCTCTTTGGTCATTATCTAACTGTAAAGAGTTAGAATTTCAGAGGATACGAGGTAAAACAGTAGTTCTTGGCCTTTTCTTTCTTGTTTTACAAAGGTAATGTTTTCAATTATTCTTCATGTACTGAAATTAAAAGAATAATTAGTTTGTTTTTTCTGGTCATTATTTTATTTAATTTTATTTTAATTTCATTTACATATTAATTAGAAATTGAGCTTAATGACTTGTTTAATTTTTTTTTATTGGATTATTTTAATCTCATAATGTAGGTCATGATTTTAATAGGTTAATCTAGTTGACTTAAGTCTTTATTTGTTATTTTTTTTAATTGATTTTTTTCTCAATTTTATCTTTCAACTTTAAGTTTATTGACAAATGATTTTTAAATTTATTTTGATTTATTTGATATGGGTTTATTATAGTCTCGTGACTTAATATACAGATTGACAAGTTAACCCTATTAAATCTAAATTAATTCAATATATTCTGCCTCAGTATTTTTGAAAAAATTCATCTAAAATATTTATTTTAAATCAAACTATATTTTTACCAGTCATTCAAGTTGTCTTTAAATCCACCAACATGATTTATTTTTTTCTATAAAAAAAAATATTAACAACATCTAAATTTTTTTTTATCCAACCGTTAGCATAGCACAAACCAATTATCCAGTTAATTTTATAGATCTTAGTGAGCTCATGAGTTTTTTTTTAAAAAAAATGGCACAGCGGGGGAAAATACCCAAAAAAATAGCTTATACCCAATTTGACAAATTGCACAATTTACAAGCCTTGAATATCACTGCAGTCAAAGCCAAAAGAGACTCTGCTATAAATAAAATTTATTGCAGTGTGCTTGACACAGCATGATTTATTCGAATCAATGGGTTCCCTGTGATCCATTAGTGGTCGAAATGTTGACGACGGTCATGGCTAAGTGGTTTTAGCCATGGTCCCTTGACTAGCAAAACGTGAAATATGGTTTTGGTTTTGGTCTCTATCGACTTCGTCCAACCGTAGAAGAAATGGCCAGTGGCCTAAAACTGGTCCAATCCAATTTTTGCTACGATCCAGAAAAAAAAGGTCAGGAAAGTGTCTCTTTCCTAACCAATAGAACATAGACCAAGTCAAAGCCTGAGAGGTGGAGACCACACGCATGAAAAAGTCTAAATTCTTAACTTTGTTAGGTATTTTTGGTGGAATATTTTACCAAACCTTTTTTGTTTTCAATAGATTCAGATTCAGCCCTGCGGGCAATATTCAACTTAATAATAGTCGATATCCTCTAACAAATATTTACAAGTACAACCCTATATTCGCTGTCTTTTTTTTAATTTTTTAATTAATTGCTTAGCATTAATGGTTGTGTTTGTTTTTATGTTTTAAAATCGTTTTAAAAAACATTTAAATTTTTTTATTTTTTTCTTTGCTTCAAATTAATATTTTTTAATATTTTTAAATTATTTTAATATCCTGATGTGAAAAATAATTTTTTAAAAATAAAAAAAATATATTATTTTAATGTATTTCTGAATGAAAAACAATTTAAAAAGCAACTGCAACCACACCCTAAACATGCTAGAATATCAGAATTTGTTAAGTGAGCATCTATAGATTTTCTTTTTCACAAGTCTTACAAGAATTCATTCCTAGACAATCCATTCATTATTGCTTGAGTAGTGTATTCCATTTAAAAAGAAAGGAAGCACACCAATCATGCATTAAGTGTTACCACGTTCCGCACATTGGATTAAGTCTAGAATCTAGATTGTAAATTGACATGTATCACTCATGAAATATTAAGGATTTTTTATTTTATTCCTCAATATTATTTTAGGTTTTTTTTTAAAATTAAAATTTAATTTTCTTTTCAATCACATAATTTAATATTGGATTTATTGGGTATTGAATTTTATAATTTATTTTTTATGGAGTTACTTCAATCTTGTAACCCAGGTTATGAGTTTTGCGGATTAGCTGTGTTGACTCGGGTTATTTTTTTAATTAATTCTTTTTCTTAACTTCATCCTTCAACATTGGGTTAATTAGGAATTGATTTTCATAATTGTTTTTGTATTTGCTTTCTATGGAGTTATCTCGATCCTTTGATTTGGATCGCGAGTTTTGCCGGTTAGCTAAGTTGACTTAGGTTTTTTTGTTCTTTTTTTAATTATTTTTTTAGTTTCATCCTTCAACATTGGATTGATTGAGAATTGAACTTTATAGTTTTTCTATATTTACTTTCTATGGAGTTATTCTTATCTCCTGACCCAAGTTTGACAAGTTAATCCAAATTGACCTATGTCAATTTTTTTTTGTCTTTTTTATTTTTTAATTTAATCCTTCAACATCGGGTTGATTGAGAATTGAGTTTTATTTTTTTTATTTGTTTTCTATAGGGTTATTACAGTTTTATAACCCAGGTCGCGAGTTAGGTCAGTTGACTCGGGATTTTTTGTCCTTTTTTAATTGTTTTTTTAAAATTTCATCATTCAAATATTAAGTTGATTGAGAATTGAGCTTCATAATTTTTTGGGTTTGCATTCTATGAGGTTATCGATTTCATGTCCTAAGTCATATGTTTGGTTAGTTGACTCAGGTTTCTTTTGTGTCATTTTTTTAATTAATTTTTTTTAAATTTCATCCTTTAAATTTGAGTTGATTGAGAATTGAACTTCATAATTTATTTTAACTTGCTTTCTATGAGGTTATATCAGTCTCATAATCCAAGTTTAGGAGTTTAACCCAGATTGACTCTGTTCATTTTTATTAGTTAAATTTTGTTTTCAATTTCATTATTCAACATTCGGTTGATTGAGAAATGTGTTTAATATTTTTTAAATTTGTTTTCTATAGGTTATCAGGGTCTCATGATTTGGGTAGCAACTTTGACAGATTAGCTCGAGTTGGTTCAAGTCAATCCAATATATTGTTATTTTAATACTTAAATAAAGATATCCTCTTGATTTTTGTTTTAGTCAACAATATTTTTATCGATTATTTGAGTTGTTTTTTAACTTATCAAGTTGACAAGATTATAT
>Ga0325404_1007433_pt1 | contig 11412 bp, 10 predicted proteins | sample PopdelMetagenome_18_FD_205664 | JGI IMG/M metagenome (GOLD analysis project Ga0325404, IMG submission 205664) | Populus deltoides microbial communities from Bellville, Georgia, United States - Xylem-Control-R1 | ecosystem: Host-associated > Plants > Phyllosphere > Stem > Wood/Secondary xylem... | reverse complement strand
GATTGGGGAGAGGAAAGGAGTGGAAGGTGAAGAAGCGAGGAGAGAAGGGTTCATTTGATGGTGTTAACGGCGTCGTTTTGGAGGTTGAGAAGAGAGAAAGGAGGCTTATAGGGTTTAACGAAGAGGTGGGGGGGGAGGAGGATAGGAGGGGCGAGCAGGGTGGAAACAAGAAGATAAAGCTGTGTGCATAGTACTGAGTAAATTGTTTATTGAGTCCCTAATTTTGATATAAATTATATCTTAGTCCTTCAAGTTTGTAAAACTATATCTTAATCCTTTTCCTTTTAGAAAATTGATTGTTTTTTTCTTTAAAAGTTTTCAGCATGTAGGTTATTTTATAATACATTAAATTTTCAAATATTATATATAGTCATTAGGGATTAAAAAAATACCAACATTGTTTTGGTTTATTCGGGTTTGACGGATTAACTTAAATTTTTTTAATTTTTTTAATTAATATTTTTTTTTAATTTTATATTTTAATATTGGGTTTATTTGGAATTAAACTTCATGATTTCTTTTGGTTTGTTTTTTATTAGGTTATCTTGATCATATGACTCGAGTTGCGAGTTTGGCAGGTAAACCATGTTGAGTTGAGTTTTTTTTTTATCTTTTTTTAATTAGTATTTTTTTGAGTTGAGTATTTCATCCTTTAATATTGAGTTGATTATGAATTAAGTTTAATGATTAGCTTTAGTTTGCTTTCTATGAGGTTATCCTAATCTTATAACTCTAGTCACGTGTTTTATAGGTTAACCCGATTAGACTCAGATCATTTTATTGTGTTCTATTTTTAGATTGATTTTTTTCAATTTTAGCGTTCAAAAATCAGTTAATTAAAAATTAAATTTTATAATTTGTTTTGATTTGCTTCTCATGAGGTTATCACAATCTCATAATCTTAGTCACAGGTTTAATAGTTTAACCTAGGTTGACTTGGGTAAATTTTTTATTTATTTTCTATAAGGTTATCATAATTTTATGACTCGGTCACAAGTATGATAAGTTAACTTATGTCATTTTTTTTGTTATTTTTTAATTTTATTCTTCAACATTTGGTTGATTTGAAATTAAACTTCATAATTTTTTTTTTATTTTACCTTTTATAAAGTTATCATAGTCTTATTATCTGGGTCACAGGTTAGGTGAGTTAATTCGAGTTGACTCAAATTATTTTTTGATATTTTTTAATTTCATCGTTCAACATTGAGATTGATTATCTTGAGTCGCAAATTAACTCGAATTTTTTTTAGTTTAATTTTTTCTCAATTTCATGTTTTAATATATAGTTAATTTGGAATTAAGATGCATATTTTATTTTTGCTTTTTATAAGATTATCTCGGTCTCATTATCTGGGTCATGGGTTTGGCCGGTTAATCCGGATTGACTCGAGTATGTTTTTCCTTTTTTTTTTCATTAATATTTTTTTTCAATCTCATCTTTCAATATTAGATTGATTGTAAATTGAGTTTCATAATTTGTTTCGATTTGCTTTCTAAGGAGTTATCTTAGTTACATGACCCGAGTTGTAGATTTAACAAATTAACCGAGTTGTGAGTTGTTTATTTTTTGGTCTTTTTTTTAATTGATTTTTTTATTTTATCCTTTAACATTGGTTTAATCGGGAATTATGTTTTATATTTGGTTTTGATTTGTTTTCTTTGGAGTTATCTCACTCTTATGATCCGGGTCATAGATTTGACAGGTTGACTCAAGTTGAACTGAGTCGATCTAATATGTTTTTATCTAAATATTTTTTCAAAAACGTGTCTTCTTGAATTATTTTTAGTCAAACTTTATTTTTTATGATTTTTTAGGTTGCCTTTAGATTCGTCAAGCTGACCAGGTCAATTCTTACACAATTTAAATATTTTTCTCCTAGAAAACTTGTTAATAATAATACCTTAATGTTTTTTTATATTAAAAAAATTAATTTAACTCATGACATAATGTGAATAATGATCTAGTTATACACCAGAGAATAATGGGAAAATTATTTTGACCTATCCGATAAGTGTGGTAATCCTTAGCCATCATTTTTTTTTAAATTACATTTTATTTATATATTTAATAATAATTTAAATATTGAGTCAAGCATTAGCGAAGTTAATGAAAAAAAAAGTATATAATAAAAATATCATTATAATTGATTTAATATCCAAATTATCCTTATAATTTAAGTATTTTCTTCTCTTTACTTCCATTGTTATCCCAAATCATAATCCAGAAACCATAATCTTCGATCCTAAATCAAAACTTAGGGATATGCAATCTCTAAACTGCTCGAATAATTGGTTTCCAAATCATTTGCAGGTGATTCTAAGGGAGAAAGTATTTGACTAAAATCAACACCATCGATTAAACCACCCACCAATAGCCACTTCAAAAACCACCATCTTAATCATAGGCATACAATCCTTCATTTTCAACTATCATATACCAAATTAATCTGCTATACATTGTATTAAAGTGAGAAATCTATTAGAAGTAGCCCATATAAATTATTATACCAGAGATAAAAGAAAATATAAGCTCTTTGAGTTAGAGAAATAAAAAAGAAACTCGCCAGTACTAATACCGGTGAATGTGTTGAGACACAATTAAGCGTGGTGAAATTAGAATAAATCTTACATAGGCAATCTAACAACAATGACACAAGTAAAGGCAAATTGGAGGTTTTACATTATGTCATGGAATTGACACAAAATATGCTTGCTTCTATGAAAGTTAAAAACGAGTTGTTTCTTACATTTTTAGGGTCTTGTTTCTGTCTTTCCCTGCAAAAATGGTTTATTAATTAAAGAGGAAAGTTGGCGGGTCAGGTCTTGTGATGATTCAAGAGGGAAAAGCGATAAATCTAGTATGTTGTTGTTGAAAAAGGATGATGATGGTAGTGGTTTAATTAATTATGTTGATTTTCAGTCTAATATTTTTATTTTTTCTATTGTTTAGATGATGTTTTGAAGGAGAAAAGAAAAGGAAAAGGAGAGATGGTTATTATAAAGAGAGAAAAGAGGAGATAAGATGTTTAGGGATAGAGGAGATATGAAAAGAGAGAAGGAAAGGGAGAAGAGAAAAAATATTCCCAACATATCAGACTTCGATGGCATATCGAAGGTCTTTGAGGTGTGTATCATTCATTATCTTTGATTTCATCTCTCTTTCTCGTGGCTCTTATGATTTTGTCCTTCTTGTTAGTTGATGAAATTTCTCTTGCTGGCACACATTTGAATCACTTTCTTCTAAAGAACTTCGTGTGGGAGTATAAGTACTCTAGACACTACTTTGTTGGCTTTGCTATTTATTTTGATTCCTGCAGTGTGCATGGAAATGTTGGCATAGCAATCATACATGGTATGGTTCTTTCATATGGTGTTTTACGATTTTGGATGGTGTTGGAGGTTACGAATTGCTGTGCGGGAGACAACTGTGATAATTGGTGTGATTGATTCGGAAGATTTATACCCTCTTCTCAGAGCTATATATGTTGAAACATTCTTTTCTGTCATTTCATTGCATGTAAATGCCATGCAGTTCAGAAGAGCCTAAGATCAAGATAGTATCGTCCATATAAATTATGCCTGAGTTCATTTTTTATGTTGTTAATTGCGGTTGTGATTCGAATGCAATTTGTAGGGAGACCATGCTTTTCATTATTATACAGTACTAAGGTCCGAGTATCAGAGAAAATTCCCTGTAAAAAATGGCTGCGTGTCAAAGTGAGCAAGATTATCTGATGGAACATCAGCTTCTAGATCCGAGGAAAGTGGTGAAAGTGACGATGAAGAAAATTTAGGAATTGATGGAATGAGTTCATTGGATCATGTGAAACTGAGCCAGAACTTTATGGAATCCAACATTTTTTTTTTATCTGAATGGGGATATTTTGAAGGACCGAAAAGCTCCAATATAGCTCTTCAAGATGGCTACATGAACCTGATGAGACTGCCAGAATAGGTGCTTATGTCATCCAGTTTCAGATTTTGAAGCTTGGTTGAGCTTAGCTGCACTTGAAGAAATTCCAAGAAACCCCCAAGGTATAAAGAGAGAAAACAATGTTTTGAATTTTGCACAATGTTATTCAATCTGCAGATCTTATTATATACAAAAAAAAAAAAAAACAAAGTGCTGAGTATGGAAGGCTTGTAAAGAAAAGAATACAAAATGGATCCCTGATTCTAGTTGATCCCTGATTCTAGCTATAGTAATAAAGGAAAATACAAGATACTGATCCTAGCTTTACAATAACTAATCCTTAATTGTAGCTTGCAGTGATTTGCACTGTTATGAATCCTGTCGTTGCATGAATTGATCATGGAATAATAATTCACGTGAGTTGGCAGTGTGATCTTCCTTGATGCTGTCATGTGTTCTGCAATAATAACTTACATGAGTTGGCAGTGTGGTTTTCCTTGATACGCCCCCGCAAGAACGGGCTCCCATCAGTGAGGCCGATCTTGTGCTTAAGAAAATCTATGCACTGCCTAGAAAGTGGTTTGGTGAGTAAGTCTGCAAGTTGATCATTCGTGTGAACCTGGCGAACAACAAGAGAATTTTTCTGAACAAGGTCCCGAACAAAGTGTAAGTCAATATGGATGTGCTTCATGCAGGAGTGCTGAACAGGATTGAAGCTGAGATTGGTTGCACAAAGATTGTCACATAAGAGCAGCGGAGGCTGAAGAAGAGAAAACTTTATTTCAGTAAAGAGTGATAGGATCCATATATATAGATTCAAAACCAACGGTGGCAAGCACACGATATTCAGCTTTCGTGGATGATCGTGCAATAGCACGCTACTTTCTGGAGCTCCATGAGAGGAGATTTGAACCAAGCATAATGAGATAAGTTAAAGTAGAGTTGCAATTATCCAAATTGCTAGCCCAATCCGCATCTGCATAACATGTAAGAGGAGGGTTAACATTTTTTTGAATTGAGATGCCATGAAAAATTGTATTCTTTAGGTAACGTAGCAACTGCTTAGTGGCACTCCAGTGAATTGTAAAAGGGTAGTGCATGAACTGTGACAGTTTGTTGACTGCAAAACTGATGTCGAGTCGAGTGAGTGAAAGATATTGCAATACTCCAATCACCTTACAGTATTCAGTAGGAGTGACAGCAGCTGAGCCATCATTTAGTTTCAGGGAGACCGAAGTTGACAGTGGAGTGGTGACATCTTTGGCTCCATCCATGCAAGTTCTGGCAAGAAGATCCCTGATGTATTTATGTTGAGTGAGAAACAACCCATTTTGCGTGGGAATAACTTCAATGCCAAGGAAGAAATGCAAGGGTCCCAAGTCTTTAAGAGAGAACTTCCTGCCAAGTTGTTGTATAATACTTGCAGCAAAATGAGAGTTGTTACTGGTGATAATTAAATCGTCAACATACACCAGAAAGGAAGCAGTAGTGGACGCAACAGCATAGACAAATAATGAAGAATCAGACTTGGTATTGACAAAACCAAATTCCAGGAGAGCTTGTTTAAAAGCAGTATACCAAGTGTCGCACCCAACATTGCGGCGGCCCACAAATAATCAAAGATTGTGGAAAAAGAACAGATATCTGGCATCTTGTTCTTTTAAGGGAAAATGTCTTGTTTAAGGAGTCGCCACCTAGTATTATGGTCACTAGGAACCCTAACTGGTCAACAGAGATTCTATGGTTCGGGACTGGTTACGTAAAAGGGAAGATATTATCACCCCTTAAACGTCCTGCCTGAGGCAGGCTGCATTGCTAGTTTCGTCTTAAATTGCTAAATGTTTATTAGTTTACGCTATGATAATTTGCTTATAATATTCCTGACTCTGGCGCCAGTGAATATTCGATCTCGAATAATTCCAACTCTGGCGTTGGTAAAAATTCCAACCCCAAATAATTCCAACTCTGGCGTTGGTAAAAATTCCAACATGAATAATTCCAACTATAGCGTTGGTAAAAATTCCAACCCTGAATAATTCCAACTCTGGCGTTGGTAAAAATTCCAACATGAATAATTCCAACTATGGCGTTAGTAAAAATTACACCACGAATAATTCCAACTCTGGTGTTGGTAAAAATTCATAGCTATGAAAAAAATCGGTATATTTTCTTTTCTTTTTCCTTTTTTATTCATGATCCTGATATCAATGAATAAATTGACAAAAAATATATATTTTTTAAGACATACAAAATTTTTATTTCTACACTTTCTATTATTTTATTTTATTTTATTTTTTTGTTTTGGGGGCTGGGCCCAGCTCAGCCCACATGGGCTGGGCTGGACTCCGCTGACTCGGTTGGGTCACTGGTCTAGATCAGTGACCCGGCTGGGTGGCAGGCGTGCGTAATTACAATTCACTTGCTACAGTAGCAAGTGAATTACAATTCACTGCTACTGTAGCAGTGAATTAAATTGCAAAGGGGAGAGACGAGGGACGACTTACCTGGTGCAGCAAGGCGTAGCCGGAGACGATGGCGCACTATGCTGGACGAACGACGCTGCCTGCTCTTGTTCTTCCTCTCTTCTTCCTCCTTTCTTCCCCGGTTCGTCCTTGTATTTCTCTCCTAGAGTGCCCTGTTACTGGTGCAGTGGCTGCTGAAGATGGAGCTCTGGAGCTGCTGCTTCTGAGGCGACGAAAACGATTGTGACGCTGGTGGTGACTCTTGTCAACTGCTTTCCTTGGTCTTCCTTCTGCGCTTCCTCTGGTTCTGAAGAAAGTGGAGCCTATGGTGGTGGTGGCTTACTCTGTTGTTTCCTTCGTTCTAGAAAAGAAAGAGCAGATGGTGGCTCAACTCCTCTTTTGGTGTTACGTTTTCTGCCGGTCCTCGGTTCCTCTATTGGTTTCGCCTCCTCTCTGTTTCTCTCTTATCCTGCTCACTCCCTCTGCCTCTCTCTTCTTTACACTCTCTTCCCACTGTTTTTTTTTGTTTCTGCTGTCTCGTTCCCCGTCTCCTGCTTTCGTTTTTCCTCTGCCCCTCTCTGGTTTTCTCGTTCAAAATCCCCTGCGTCTTCTGCCTCCTTCCTTCTCTTCTTTTTTTTAGTCTATCTTCACCCCCCTGCCGTGCATGGCTTTTTCCTCCTTTTTCCCCCTCCGTTCTGTCCCTCTCTCTACTGTGTTTTTCCCCCCTTTCACTCCCCAGTTTTTCTTCCTTTTTCCCTGGTCCTGCGTGCATGGACTATCTCTGGCTTTTATAGCCAGAGAACAAAGCCGTTTCTTCAAGCCATAAATTGTGTTAATTGCAGGTGTAATGGTGTGAGCGGCGGTGGGCGTCCGTTTGAGTCGGGAAGAAGATGAACAGTAGCAGGAAAACGACGCCTTTTTTGGTGTTTTGTGTTTTGATCCTTGACATTTCGCATTTTTGCAGTCCAGTCCTTGGGTAAATTGTAATTGAACCCCTGCATTTCAGCGCCATTTACACATTGGTCCTTGGGTTTTAATTTCTTTCAAATTTGACAAGAATCAGCCCTATACTTTGATAATGTTTTAATTAAGTCCCTGATTTCATTAATTTAATTAAATCCAAGTCCATTTAAGTCTCAAAACTTATCAATTCTCCAATTAAACCCTTAATTGGATTAATTAAATTCATTCTAAGCTCAATTAAGTCTCAAAACTTATCAATTCTCCAATGAAACCCTTGATTGGATTAATTAGATTAATTCCAAAGTTTAATTAAACCCTAAAACTTCCAATCATGTTGCCTTTAACCCAAATTTTAATTCATTCTTCATTTATTTCATTTTACTTATTTTTCTATCATTATTATTATTATTTTTTTCCATCATCAATTTTTTTCAGCAAATAAAATAATAATGATAATTAAAATAGGTCAAAAATTGGGTTATGACACCAAGCACGTGATGCTTGTTTAAAGCCATAAATTGCCTTCTTAAGGCAACAAACATAATCTGGTGAAGATTGATCCTGAAAACCGGGAGGCTGTGACATGTATACTTCTTCTGTAAGATGGCCATGGAGAAATGCATTGTTTACGTCTAACTGATGGAGAGGCCATCCATGCATCACAGCAACAGATAAAATGGTGCGAATAGTCACTGGTTTTACCACAGGACTAAAATTCTGAGTATAATCCAAACCAGGTCTTTGGTTGAAACCTTTTGCCACTACTCTGGCTTTAAACCTGTCAATTGAACCATCAGCAAATCGTTTAACCCGAAACACCCACTTGCATCCAATAATGTTGCAGTTCTTGGGAGGTGGTACCAGATGCCATGTATCATGGCGCATAAAAGCTGTAAGCTCAGAGGACATTGCAGCACGCCAATGAGATTCATTGAAGGCCTGAGTCACCGATGTAGGTTCCAAAGATGGAGGTAATGGATGTTTGGTGACCATGAACAAGCTTTTAGGCTTATAAATGTTGTTCATAGAGCGGGTGACCATACGATGGGGATGAAGTTCAATAGGGAGAGGTACCACAGGTGAATGACTAACAATTAAATTTTTAGAGGAAGTTTCAGTTTGAGCAGCAGAAAGTGGAGAACATACCTGTGAAGGAACTGATGTGGGAGGGGAAGCTACCAAAGGTGATGAAAGAGCAGCAGTACCCAGTGTAGAAGCAGTTGTCGCTGGTCGTGCAGGATATAGCAATGCCAAACTTATTGCAACTGGGTGAGGAGCATCGAGAGCACTGGTTGCAGATGGGGACTTTTCAGAAGGACAGGGATTAGTTTGAGCCATGGAAAAGACAGTCTCATCAAAAAACACATGTCTGGAGTGATATATTTTTCTGTTGAGAAGATCAAGACACAAGTAAGCATTTTGGGTTAAAGAATAACCCACGAAGACACAAGACACAGCTTTGGTTTGAAGTTTATGTGTATTGTAGGGTCTTGACAAAGGATAACAAAGACACCCAAATTGCTTTAGTTTTATGTAGTTGGGATTCTAATTGAAAAGTAGTTCAAAGGGTGTTTTGTTATTCAGATTTGAGGTTGGCATACGATTGATCAAGTATGTTGCAGCTTGAAACGCATAAGGCCAATAGGAAAGAGGCATATGGGCATCGATGAGAAGAGTGAGACCTGTTTCAACAAGGTGTCGATGTCGTCTTTCAGATATGCCATTTTGTTGTGGTGTGTGGGGAGCAGTAGTATAGTGACCAATGTCATGAACAGATAAATAGTTTTTGAGAGCAATGTATTCACCTCCATTGTCAGAATATAGACTTTCAATTTTAGTGTTGAACATGTTTTCCACAAGATTTCAAAATTGAGGAAAAATAGTGTGAACACATGATTTATGGGACATAAGATAAAGCCATATATATTTAGTATAATGGTTGACAAAAATAATGTAGTATTTGGAACCATCAATACCAGTGTCATGAGAAGGACCCTAAACATCAGTATAAATGTATTCGAGGGGTGCTGTACTAACAAAACCATGAGATTGCAATTTTTGTCAGTGGGCTTTATTGTGAGAACATGAGACACAAAGAGATGAATTTTCTTTTGTTTTTCTGACAAGTAAGGAAAAAGTGCGGATAAGATGTTGAGCAATTTTGGAAGACGGATGACCAAGTCGTTTGTGCCATCCATCTGTCGTTATACGTTCAGGAACATAAGCAATAGCAGGTTTGGAAGCCATAGTCATTGTTTCCGGCAAAGGGTACACACCATCCTCACATGCACCTTTTAGTAGTGTCGCCCCCGTGATTCGATCCTTCACAAGAAAATAAGAGGGATGAAATTCAAGATAGACATTATTTTGTTTGGTAAAGTGATGAACATAAATTAATTTTTTTTTAATTTCAGGAACACATAAGGTGTCTTTGAAATGAAAAATACGAGTGTGAGAGATGAACGATAATGACCCAATATGAGATACTTGCAAACCTGATCCATCACCAAACACCACTTCATCTGTACCATCATATTCAGATTGAATAGAGAGATTCGAAAGATTAGTAGTCATATTGTGAGAAGCTGCCGAATCCACTAGCCATTTTGAATCCTTGCTTTTGGAGGATGCAACACAATTTGCAGAAAAATCAGATGAATTATGCTTGGAACAGGTTTTAGCCGTGTGACCCAACTGATCACACAGCTGACACTTAGGTTTATATTTGCGAAACCCTGAATTGTAAGTGTTTCGTTTGGTGTTGTCACGGTTTTTGAAATAAAAACGTTGTCCATTATTTCCAGCGGGGAAGTGCCTTCGTTGACTGAAATTTGTTGTTGAAACTAGCGGCTGCATGGTTTGTTGTTCCAGACGGCGAAGGTAACTTTCATGGCCAATTAACAAGCGCTCTTCAAACCGAATAGGATGTTTCTCTGGCTTGTATTGGTGCAACAATTTCCCTAAAATATAGACCAGTCCATTTAAAACATAGAGAGTCAAATAATCATCAGAAACAGGATGATCAATCCTGGCAAGTTCATCAGCTGTGAGTTTGATCGCCTGGAGAAATTCAGTGTCAGTCCGACTGTCACGATGATTGAGGGTGAGATCTTCCTTCAACTGCATTGCACGGGTGCGTGATTTTCCTGCATACAAACGTGTTAGTTTGTTCCAAGCTTCACATGAGGTTTTGCATGAAGCAAGCAGAGGTGTGATTGGTGGATGTTGAGGCTAGCAGTGCATGAAAAATCAATTTATCTTACCAAATCCAGTGAGAATTTACAGCTTTGGAGACAGTAAAATTTTCAGTATCAATTGCAGGACACTGAAGATCACCGGTAACAAAATTCATGAGATCATAGCCAATAAATAAGGCTTCAAACTGTGCTCTCCATTGTGGAAAGGTGGAGGCTGTAAGTTTTTCATTGATAGCAGTAGCAGAATTGATAGTGATGATTTGGTCAGGAGATGAATTGATGGATGCGGAAGAAGACATGGTGAAGGTTTAGGAAGGATACTCGTTAGAGATTGATCTGCTCTGATACCATAAAGAAGAAAACAATGTTTTGAATTTTGCACAATGTTATTCAATATGCAGAACTTATTATATACAAAAAACAGAGTGCTGAGTATGGAAGGCTTGTAAAGAAAAGAATACAAAACGGATCCCTGATTCTAGCTGATTCCCGATTCTAGCTATAGTAATAAAGGAGAGTACAAGATACTGATCCTAGCTTTACAATAACTAATCATTGATTGTAGCTTGCAGTGATTTGCACTGTTATGAATCCTGCCATTGCACGAGTTGATCATGCAATAATAATTCACGTGAGTTGGCAGTGTGATCTTCCTTGATGCTGTCATGAGTCCTGCAATAATAACTTACATGAGTTGGCAGTGTGGTTTTCCTTGATAAGGTACCCATTATGCTCATCTCATTTTCGTAATTCACCATTACTTAACATGGAGCATTTCATCTCAGTGTTTCATACCAGATTGATACACTATAGAGTTGAATCTGATTTGCAATATCGTTCAGGGACTGTTATCTATCTTATTAATGCACACAAC
>Ga0325404_1007427_pt1 | contig 11414 bp, 11 predicted proteins | sample PopdelMetagenome_18_FD_205664 | JGI IMG/M metagenome (GOLD analysis project Ga0325404, IMG submission 205664) | Populus deltoides microbial communities from Bellville, Georgia, United States - Xylem-Control-R1 | ecosystem: Host-associated > Plants > Phyllosphere > Stem > Wood/Secondary xylem... | reverse complement strand
TAGGCTTCCCAATTCTCACAAGGAACCAACCCGTGTTGACCTAGGCAATACCTGGTGAATGACTGAAGAAATCTGTTGGGGCAAAGGTGCCAATTCCGAGGAATGAATGATCTTGATGACAGGATAACTAGGGCATTAAGATATTTCGATATCCTTAAAGTTCACTACATTGATTGAAATCTCTAACCTAGGATTCTCAGCTTGGCCATTTTCAATAGTGAGTTTATAAATTCTATACTGTTGTTGGAGGGGCGTGCAGCAGCTGAATTTCTAAAGTAGCACGAATTAAATTCAATCACAGACTCAGATAAGGAAAGGATATATGCAAAATCCAACATATATTCCTCTCGCGTTTGACTTGTTCTTACAAATCTTTGAAGAGTATAATTAATTATACATTGCTAAAACTCTTCATTCATTGTCGGCTGCAGCTGCTCCATGAAAATTGCCATCACAATCACACACTCGCATTCGCTCAGAGTGGATAGAATTTCCTCCCCAATTGTGCAAAACCAAGAAATGAAATGCATTGAAAAACTCACCTCTCAAAAAAGATTAAGAGTGTTTGGTATTGCGGTAACTGTTATAGTTGTGGTTTAAAAAAATTATTTTATAAAAAAGTACTTTTAATTGAGGTTGGTTTGAAAAAATAGGTGTTTGGTTAAAACTGTGGTTGAAATTGAGGTTGAATAAAAAGTAGTTTAATGTGTTTGGTTAAGAATGCTTTTAAAATTAAAGTTATAAAATAATTTTAATATATATATATATATTAAAATTGATGGTTTTTAATTTAAATGTTGTAGATTTAACTATTGTTATTACTTCATGAAATAAATAATATTTTATATAAAATATTTTTTATTATGCCATTAAACCATCTATAATTTCATTACGTACAAAATTCATTCGACAAGAATTACAGTTTCTATTATTTTTTGAGCGTGCAATAAAATTAGATAAAATATTATTAGGAATAAAATTGATTTGATATTACAGTGCGAGTGAATTTAATTCACTCTACACTAGTTTTTCGGGAAAAAAAATATTATTTACATGACAATACGAGTAAATTTAATTTATTCTAAACTAGTTTTTTAAAAAAAATACAAAAACTAAACACACTGGAAAAAAAAAATTCACTCGAACAGTGCAATTCACTTGCACTGTTCACGCAAACAGTGCAAGTGAATTGCACTGTACACGTAAACACAGAATTTTACAAAGCAGCTATGAGCTGCTTTGTAAAATTCGCGTCCAAAACGTGAAATTGCATGAGACCCACTAAAATTAAATTGTGTTTTTAGTGTAACCAAACATCATGTTTGCTGTGGTTGCTTCAAACGCAAAAGCAACCACACAAACAAACGGCCTCTAAAAGTATGATTACATAACTGAGTAACTGTGTAGTATGATTACATAACTAAGTAACTGTGTCTCTCCTCCCACACTCTCCCATGTGTCTCTGCGTTAGAAGTCACCCCTTTCCTAATACCCGATTCCTTAGTCAGACATCTTTGGTTTTTTCTCTCTCTGTCTCTCTTCCTCTCTATTTTATCTTCAAATCAACCATCCACATTGTCCTTTTGATACAAGCTCGTCTCGTTTTCGCCTTGTTTTGAGCAATAAAAGAGAAACCCTCTTCAGGCTATATAGTGTTTTTAAGCCATAATTTAACAAAAAATTGAATCTTTTTACTGTTTCGTATCTCTCTCTGTATATTATCCTAAAAAGATTCAACAGAGGGCACGTCGTCAACAGACAGTCTCTAGAAGGTTGTAGAGACGACTATGGCAGTGCCCAGGCAAATGGCAGCCTTGTGAATCTAGGCCTCATTGTGGCCTGGACACCAGATGATGTCATGCTCTCTGTTGATGACCACATTAAGTCCCACCTTGCCCACCTAACCACGAACCCTCATCCGGGCCACAATGAGGCCTAGATCCGTAAGGCTGCCATTTGCCTAAGCATTGTCAGAGCCGTCTCCACAACCTTCTAGAAGCTTCAAGACAAAGACTTCATCGCCGATGAGAGAACGACACCACTTCTGACCGCTAGAAGAACTGAGACTAGGACATAATCTACTCCGAGAATGAGAGAGTGAACTTAGTGCCTGCTAATGTATTAGACACAACCCTTGGCCTAACCAACGAGATACATGCAACCATGTGCATAATCGTGAAGCGTGCCACCAGCCTGATACCGATGCAGGGCTACTCGCTGATAATGACCAATTACCACTACCTGTTTGCTACCGTGACCTGCTCGCGAAAGGTGTATGCGATCACAGAGAAGGCCTATTGGAGGAGCACAGACGTGACTGAGTGGTTCGACATGGATATCGCCCTCATCCAGGACGTGTTGTGGCACAAGGCATGCCATCCGGTCACGATGAACCTCAAGTAGATAGTCGCTGTTATAGATGCTATTATAAGAGAGAGAAGCTTGAATTCGTTGGCGTATGCACGTCCAGACTCCTTGCCCAAGAGACGGAGCTGAGGGTGGTAAAGAGCTACATCACGCTCTTATCCACAATCAACTCTATGTTCGAGCTGTGTAAGGGACGTGTGGACTTTGATGCTCTTGGGGATGTGGTTGAGATAGTGAAAACATACCATGTGATCATTGGGTGGACTAGTTTGGAATGATTGTGAGGTGTCTCCTGGTTGAACTAAATGATCAGATTCAATGTCCCAAAGTTGATACTCTCATGTTCTCCCCTGAATATCAGATTTGGAAAAGTAGGATTGATGCTCGAAAAAAGTCATATCTATTAAAGTATAAACTTTTTTGGTGATGGGAGAATAACACTTGTAACCCTTTTGGTTTGGAGAGTACCCAAGAAGATACATTTGATGGATTTAGGATCCAGTTTGCCACGATTGTATTGGTGTATATGGACAAAAACTAAGCATCCAAATATCCTAGGGTCTAATGAAAAGATTGTTTTAGTGTGTGGAAAGAATTTAAAGAGGTAGTGACAAGGAGTTTGGAATTTGAGGATTCTAGAAGGCATTCTATTTATGAGATAAGCAACAGTCAGGACAACTTCTCTCCAAAAAAGTTTTGGAACATTAGTGGAGAACATGAGGAATCAAGTTACTCCTAACAGGTGTCTATTTTTTTTTTTTGTGCAACTCTGTTTTGTTATGGAGTGTCAACACAGGAACTTATGTTAATAATGTCTTTGACTCAAATAATAAGTACCAAGGACAGAGTTGAAATACTCTTTGGCATTATTGGTTTTTAAGAGTTGGATCTGGTTTGGAATTGCATTTGTATCATAGAAATGAAGTTTTGAAAAATTTGACTAACTTTATATTTCTCTTTCATAAGGAATAACTAGGTCAATCTAGTGTGATCATCAACAAACGAGACAAACCAACAAGTTCCTGTTATATTTTTCACTTTTGAGAGGCCTCATACATCACAGTGAATCATGGCAAATGAATGGGATGGCTTATATGAGATGCTTGGATAGCTATTATGGGTATGTTTAGGAATTGATAGATTTCACAACTGAAAGACTTTGAATTTTTAGTGATAAATAAGGAAGGAAATAGTTTTTCAAGGTACATGAAATTTGGATGACCAAAGTAATAGTGTCATAACATAACATCACTATCTTTATTGACATGAGAATTTAAAGCTGATTCACCCTTAGATGGTATACAAATTGTATTATGAACTTGTTTTCTTTGAGGAGTATCATTTTTTAGGTGATAGAGTCTTGAACATATCTTAACATTACCAATCTTCTTCCCCGAATCCAAATCCTGAAATACACACAAGTTAGGAAAGAATTTAGCAACACAATTCAGATCATAAATCAATTTACTGAACATGGACATGACGTTCGACAGGTCATAATTTTGCAAGTCGAACCTCAACAAGGAGTGGAAGAGCATCCAGTTGCATGGCGAGATGTACACTCCATTCAGGTCAGTAGGAGAGGTTACATTCACAATCCCCGGTGGGTACTGATGTGGTAACTAAGCCATGATAAAGCTCTAGGATTTATCAAAGTTCATAATCTAGCACCAATAAAAAATCTTTCCGTGTGAAATCACACTATATTTCAATTTCTCAGTTAGATTTTTTATTGGTGCTAGATTCTGAACGACCATGAATCCTATAGGTTTACTATTGCTAAGTTACCACTGCAGTACCACACCAGGAACCGTGAATATGACCCCGTTTGCTGACCCGAATATGGTGTACACCTGGCACTAGTTGACGGTGTGCTCTCTGTTGACAACCACATCAAGTCCCACCTAATTGTGAACCCTCCTCTGAGCCATAATGAGGCCTGGATTTATAAGGTTACCATTTTCCTGGGCACCGCCAGAGCCATCTTCATAACCTTCTATAGGTTTCAAGACAAAGACTTCTTCGTTGGTGAAAGGACGACACACTTCTTATAGCTAAAAAACTGAAGTTGGGGACATAACCTACTCTATGAATGAGGGAGTGAACCCGGTGCCTGCCAATATACTGAACACAACCCTTAGCCTAACCAACAAGGAGCAGGTAGTCGTGTGCGCAATTGTGAAATGTGCCACCAGCCTAATATTGATGCAAGGTTACTCGCTAATAACGAACAATCACCACTGCTGCTGAGACCTAGTTGCTGAAGGTGTATGCTGTCACAGAAAAGGCTTATTGGAGGAGCACAAATGTGACCACATTGTTCAACGCGGATACCACTCTCATCCAGGACGTTTTGTGGTGCAATGCATGCCATCCAGTCATGATGAATCTCAAGCAGACAGTCGTTGCTATGGACGCTAATATAAGAGAGAAGTTTTAAGATGTTGGCACATGTACGTCCAGACTGCCTGCCCAAGAGACAGAGCTAAAGGCGGCGAGGAGCTACATCACGCTCTTGACCCCATATTCGAGTTGTGTAAGGGGTGTGTGGACTTTGGCGCACTTGTGGTTGAAATAATGAAAGCATACCATATGATCATTAGTTGGATTAGTTTGGAATGATTGTGAGGTGTCCCCATGTTGAACTAAATGATCAGATTCAATCTCCCAAATTTGATATTCTCTCATGTTCTCCCCTGAATATCAGATTTGGAAAAGTAGGATTGATGCTCAAAAAAAGTCACATCTATTACAGTATAGACCTTTTAGGTGATGGGAGAATAACACATGTAACCTTTTTGGTTTGAAGAGTACCCGAGAAAGACACATTTAATTGATTTAGGATCCAGTTTGCCACGATTGTGCTGGTGTATATGGACAAAAACTGAGCATCCAAACATCTGAGGGTCTAATGAAAAGATTATTTTGGTGTGTGGAAAGAATTTATTCTAAAAGGCATTATATTTATGAGATAAGCAACATTAAAGACAACTTCTCTCCAAAAATGTTTTGGAACATTAATGGAGAACATGAGGAATAGAACTACTTCTAACAGGTGTCTATTTTTTCTTTGTGCAACTCTGTTTTGTTGTGAAGTGTCAACACATGAACTTATGTAAATAATGTCTTGACTCAAATAATAAGTACCAAGGACAGAGTTGAAATACTTTTTGGCATTATCGGTTTTTAAGAGTTGGATCTTGGTTTGGAATTGCGTTTGTATCAAGGAATTAAAGTTTTGAAATATTTTGCTATTATGGTTATGTTTGGAGAATTGATAGATTTCACAATTGAAAGACTTTGAATTTATATTGATAAATAAGGAAATAGTTTCTCAAGGTACATGAAATTTGGATGACCATGACATTAGCGCCATAACATAACATCACTATCTTTATTGACATGAGAATTTAAAGCTTACTAACCCTTAGATGATATACAAATTGTATTCTGAACTTGTTTTCTTAGAGAAGTATCATTTTTGAGGAAATAGAGTCCTGAACACATCTTAACATTGTCAATTTTCCTCCCTAAATTCAAATCCTGAAATACATACAAGTTAGGAAAGAATTTAGCAACACAATTCAGATCATGAATTAATTTACTGAACATGGACGTGACGTTCGACAGGTCACCGTTTCGCAGGTTGAGCCTCGACAAGGAGTGGAAAAGCATTTAGTTGCAAGGCGAGATGTACACCCTATTCGGGTCAGCAAAAGAGGTAACATCCATGGTCCCTGGTGGGTACTGATGTGGTAACTAAGCCATGATAAAGCTCTAGAATTTATCGTTGTTTAGAATCTAGCACCAATAAAAAATCTCTTCGCATGAAATCACATTGTATTTCAATTTTTCAGTTAGATTTTTTATTGGTGCTAGATTCTGAACAACCGCGAATCCTAGAGCTTTATCATTATTGAGTTACCACCTTAGCATCCACCGAGAACCATGAATATGTCTCCGCCTATTGACCCGAATAAGGTGTACGTCTTGATTTGCAACTGGACGCTCTTCCTCTCCCTATTGAGGTTCGACCTACGAAACGATGACCTGTTGAACGTCATGTTCGTGTTCATAAAGGCGATCATAGTCATATCGTACCACTGGGTGCCCATACAAAACCTGGCACTAACTAACATCGTGCTCTTTGTTTGTAGCCACATCAAGTCCCACCAAACTGTGAACCCTCCTTTGGGCCACAATGAGACCCAGTTCCACAAGGACGTCACAACCATCTTCACAACCTTTTATAGGCTTTAAAATGGAGACTTCATCGCCGACGAGAGAATGACACCACTTCTGATTGCTAGAAGAACCGAGGTTGGGGACATAACCTACTCCGTGAATATGGGAGTGAACCCAGTGGTTGCCAATGTATGGTATGATACCAAACATAAGAGAATATCAACTTTGGGACATTGAATTTGATCATTTAGTTCAACCAGAAGACACCTTACAATCATTCTAAAATACAACCAATGATGATACTCCTCATAAACATCCTGAATTAACTCCTTAAAACTCCATTCTTGAGCAAACTCAGCAAATCGAGAGTCATCCTCCTACAACTCCAATTCAATCCCCTATCTATAAACATCTTGAATCGACACAAAATCATGAGCTTCATGTTTATGCTAAGAGGAAAAGACCTGGAAAGGAGATAGAGCACCCAATACATCTTGCTCTTAACCAAGACTTTGAACCGAATTCAAAATCTGCTCAAATACATTCAGGTGAGGAAATTTCTTATATTGAGAATATTGCATCTGTTATTGATGATTCAAATATTCCAATTGCTCTGATAAAGGGTGTTAGATCATGCACAAGTCATCCCATCAACAGATTTGTTTCATATGGAGGGTTGTTGTCATCTTATCATGCATTTGTTTCAGCTCTTCATAACGTATAGGTTCCTAATTCTATTCAGGATGCTCCCAATGACTCATGATGGAGAAAGGCAGTTAGTGAAGTAATTAGTGCATTGAAAAAGAATGGCACTTGGAAAAGTTCTGAACTTCCACCTGGAAAGAAGCCAGTTGGTTGTAAGTGGATCTTTACTGTCAAACATAAGGCCGATGGAAGTATTGAGAGGTTAAAAGTCTGTCTTGTCACAAAAGAGTTTACTCAGTCTTATGGGATAGACTATCAAGAAACATTTGCTCTAGTGACAAAGCTCAACACTATTAAAGTTCTTATGTTCCTTGTAGCTAATCAAAATTGGTTGTTACATCAGCTAGATGTTAAGAATGTGTTCTTGAATGGTGATTTGAAAGAAGTATTCATGAAGATACTGTCGGGACTAGAAAAATCCTTCAACTACAACAAAGTAGCTGAGAAAATCACTATATGAACTCAAACAATCTTCTTAGGCATAGTTTGACAGGTTTACAAAGACAGTAGTTTGGTATGGATACTTCTAATGTCAAGTAGATCACACATTATATGTAAAATTCTCTCTGGAAAAGAAAATAGCAATACTAATTGTATATGTTGATGACATCATTCTAACTGGTGACTATGAGGAGCTAGTAAGATTGAAGAAACTTTTAGCCAAAGAATTTGAAACCAAAGACCTTTGCTACCTTAGATATTTTCTTGGCATAAAGGTGGCATGATAAAAAAGATGTTATTTATCTCCTAACAAAAGTATGTTCTAGATTTACTAAAAAAAACAAGTATGCTTGGATGTAAACCTGCAGATACTCCAATAGATTCAACCAAGAAGATAGGAGCTAGAATTGATAGTGCACCAGTTAACAAGAGGAGATATTAGAGATCGGTAGGACAACTTATCTATCTCTTACACACTTGACCTGATATTGGTTTTTATGTTAGTGGTGTGAGTTAGTTCATAAACAATCCAACAAAAGAGCATATGAAAGCTGTGAATAGAATTTTAAGGTATCTCAAGATGACTCCTGATAGAGGAATACTATACAAGAAGAGTGACAATAGAAATGTTGAATTCTTTTTAGATGTAAACTAGGCAAGCAATCTATATCTGGGTATTGCTTTTATGTTTGGAGAAATCTCGTGATTTGAAGAAGCAAGAAACAACTCGTGGTCTTTAGAAACAGTGCAGAATCTAAGTTCAAAGCTCTAGCTCTTGGCATTTGTGAAGGAATGTGGAAGCAAAGATTGCTTAGAGAGTTGGGAGTGGAATTGGTGAATCCTATCAAGAAGTTATGCGACAATCAAGCTACTAAAAGTATCGCAAAGAACCCCATTCATCATGAAAGAGCAAAGCACATTGAGATAGATTAACATTTTATTTCAAAAAAGATCAAGAAATTGTTCATCTAGTTTATATAACCACGAAATCTCAAAGTGCAGATATACTTACTAAAGCTCTTTCAAGAATTAACTTTGAAGAGTTGAGTCATAAGTTGTGTATGTACAACATCTACAACATAGCTTGAGAGGGAGTATTGAAATCGTGCTCAAAGTTAGCTAGTAATTTCAGGGATCTTATAAGATATTTTTTATATGTTCTAATAAGGGGAATCTAATATTATATGACTAGATCTCAAGGTTTATTTTTTCCTAGCTTAGTGGAGGGTTTTTTTTTTCTATAGTTTGATTGTTTTGTGATTTTATGGTTTGCATATCGCAATCATTTTCTATTTATTATGTTGTACGCTTCATTCCAAAATATGAGAAAATAAGATCAATTCTCTCTCAAATATTTTTTTCAAATTTGTCTCATGGTTTATGACTATGATCAATTTCCTTGCAGCTGATAGCATCCATCCTGGGAAGTTTCTTTAGTTATCTTCCTCTATTATGTCCTTTTTTTGTTGTAACTTCAAAGTTGGCATGCTTTAGTTGTCTTGTGATTCTTCTTTTTTAGTTAGTTTAACAAGAATGTTTAGGTGAGCCAACTAATAATTTGCTTAATTTTGACATCATAGATCCATGTTTTTCCGTTTCAAGTCTATTGCATGTACTTTGCTGCTTTTCTATACAACTGAGGTAAAGCTTCTTTTCTTGTGATCGAGTCTCTGTTTGAGACCCTAAAAACATAGGAATAAGGTTTCACTCGCATCCTCCTTTAGGGTTTCCCTTCCTCTTTTTTAGTATGATCAGGATTTAGTAACAAGATTGTTCCAGAGTTTGATGCAAGCAAATTCATGTTGATTAGTATAGATGGTTGAATTCATGTTGCCAGCAGAAAAATACATATTGAGCAGATAAATTGAATCACTTTACTATTGTTTACAAATTAGCTAGTACCATGAGGTTTTGAATGCTTTGACTTCCCTTTTCTTGCATAAGGCTTCCCTACCAAAACTTTGCATCCAGAGCTAATGCTGGATATCTTCATTTTCTCTTGCGCATGTTTCAGTTTATTTTTGTCATTTTTAAACATTGAAACTGCGTTTGTCGCCCGAATTGACCATGTTTTGATTGTTGAACTGTCTCTCCCACTTTTTTCTTTATCAATAAAATTTTACTTGCATATATAAGAAAATTAGGATGCTTTGTTTCCATTCTAAGGATTGTTTAATGGGGGATGTGGGAAAGTGGAACTATGAGTGGTTTTCTTGTTTCAAAAGTCTCTTACAGATAAGAATCAGATGTGCGTCGTTTTGCCTTCCATCGAAGGTTTGGACCTGCATGTTGCAACAATGAACGAACTTAAAATTTATAAATTTGTTCATAGCATTGGAGAACTGATATTTGATGCAGTAACTCTTAATTCCATGGCATTACAGTGTTTATATTGCACTGACAACTACTATTTTTTAAAAATATTTGGGAATATTTTAAAAAAATATTTATTCCAATCTCACTTCTATTTTTTTAAAATGAAGAACATTACTAAAAAAAACTAGATTTTTCTTGTTGAGAAAAATATATTAATAAAAAAAAAGGATTACACTTGCAAATTATTTTGTTTTGAGAGAATCTAAATTATTACTTTTCTTATGAAAAAAATATTGATATATGATTAAATAAAAAAACATGAATAGTTTCTTGTGACACTAGATCATATATATTGATTAATATTTATCTCTTAATTATTCAATTTAATCTTTGATGCATCAACATCTTTTTCTAATATTTTTTAATTATATAATTCTTGATTTATTTAATTATTTACATGCTTGAACATTTTAGTTCATAATTAAAAAAAAAACTATCTAAAAGCTAAAAATTTTAATAATTTTGCTCAATTTTTTTTATGTTAAAAAATAACTTTTGATTTAACTCGAGAATTCATATATTCTTTGAGAAGGGAATAGTTGGTTTAACTTAAAAGATATTACATTTTCTCCCTTCGCCCTTAAGCGATGAAAGAGGTGCTTCTCTTTATATAGTAGTCAATCAGTTCGCGCAATAATGCATTGTTTTGATTGATTTTCAATTGAGTTGAAGTTTTCATTTTATTTCATATATTTTTTGCAATTCCTATAAAAATTAAGAGAACAAGTTTTTTTATTAAATTAATATTTTTTTATATTATAAATATGTTTATACCAAAATAAATATCCACGTGGTGACTATGGATGAACACTAATTAATCATTATCAAATAGGGGAAAAAAAACTGAAATTGATTATAGATTAATAAATCAACTAGACTTAAAGAGTTCAAAATAACTAGGAGTCATGATTGATCACTAGTCATGATCAATCAAGAAAAAATGATCGATCATAAGAGTTTGATGAACAAACTAGAAGTTATGATCAATCAAAAAGAAGCAATTAAGCGGCACTTCAACTCGAACATGGACGTAACTAGAAAGATAGAGTCCTCTTTAGAGTGGGAGTCAATTATACAAGAATTCATGCGTGTATCAATGGAAAAGAAATTTAGCTTGTATTAAGATTTAGTAAACATTTTTATTTTATATCAATATTTAAAAAGGATTTTAATTATTTATGTAAGCAGATTTAAATTTTGTAATAGTATAAAAAAAAATAAATACTATCAGCCACATGTATTCAAATTCTTACAATCCATGTTGTTTTTTCCTAGAGGGTTTTATTTCTTTGCTTTCTTTATTTCTTGCATTTAAGTCTCCTGTAATTCATTCTCCCTTA
>Ga0325404_1007425_pt1 | contig 11414 bp, 5 predicted proteins | sample PopdelMetagenome_18_FD_205664 | JGI IMG/M metagenome (GOLD analysis project Ga0325404, IMG submission 205664) | Populus deltoides microbial communities from Bellville, Georgia, United States - Xylem-Control-R1 | ecosystem: Host-associated > Plants > Phyllosphere > Stem > Wood/Secondary xylem... | reverse complement strand
TATATATATATATATATATATATATATATATATATATATGGATGGGGGAGTTACAACTCCACATATATCTTATTTCTTGTATGATTGCGCGATATATAAGCAAGTCAACGACGATAAGATTGAATTCGAAGTCAGCAATACATATGTAGTAAAAAATTACAAATAAATTAAAATTGTTAGTTTGACCATGCAATGATGATACCGTCAAATATATATTACAGCAAGAAATGATTCTTTTTCTCAGCTTCATGGAACCCTCCCTCCTGCAAGATGTGCATAGACTTGGATCGTTTGTCTCGTATCCATTGTTTTTTCTTTCCTTCTCTCTGTTACTGTTTCTTTGTTCTTTCCTTTGTGTATCATTTCCTATCTTTTTTTTTACTTCCTCACCTGGACCTACAAAATACACTTTCTAGAAGGTGAGGTTTCCTCGAATCCAAAAAAAAAAAAAAATGGTATCTCTATAATTTTTCTTTCTTTCTTTCTTTTTTATAATCATATGTCTACAGATTATACTTGTCTAAGTCGGTGTGGTTGAATATATACCGTCGGCAAATTAAAAATGATGGCGGCTAATTTTTTTATAATACCATATATATATATATATAATGTTCAACTATAATGCCCAGTCACTACACACACACACACTCAAAAAAAAAAAAAAAAAAGGTGTTAAAGACATGAATTAGTGCTAACAGAGAGTAAATGTGCGTCTTAAAAGTTACACAACGCAAATTTGTTTCATTATACATATGGGTTAAATTGTATGGGCTTTTAGAGTGTGTTTAATAGTGTAAATGTGGTTGTTTTTTAAAGTGTTTTTTATTTGAAAATGTATCAAAATAATTATTTTTTATTTTTTAAAAACTATTTTTGATTTCGGCACATTAAAATAATATGAAAACACCCAAAAAATTATTAATTTGAAGCAAAGAAAAAAATTTATTTTTTTTCAAAAATATTTTTGAAATGCAAAAATAAACAGGATTACTTCTTATCAAACAGGTTGTCCTACTAATAACCTCAAGTTTGTGTCTTAATTGAAAGGTCTAACTAATAATTACTCTTACTAATTATGAATCACTTTTGATGAATTCGTCAAAAACTTCACATGAAAAATGAGCTTTATATAGATTGTGATTTTGGGCTAAAATACACTTGATCAGTAACTGAAAGTTTTCCTGAAAAACGAGTCTCTCATGGAATAAGAGACTCTCCAATGCTTAAAATAGTAGGTGTATGAGAAAAAATTATACGAGAAACTTGACAGTAAATTGAGAAAATTATAATTTATCTTGTTTATCTGGTGACCAAAGATATTTATAGACCTTGATCATGCTCACCTCAAAATATGGTGAGTTTCATGATTAGTAAAAATATTGGTGTATATCATTAGTTATAATACCTTGTATTCTATCGATGTATTTAATAGGTGATTATGGGTGATATGTTAATTAGAAATTATCATTGATTAAAAAAATAAACACCCAATTTATATGGAAAGTGGTTTGTGTTTGCAATGTTGACTATTGATCATAAAAAATATAGTGTCAACCTTGAATAAAAATGTTTACTTATACAAAATATAGTGTCACACTAGCATGCTGACTCAAGCTTCGTAACGGGTTAATAACAATTTTTTTTTAAATATAAAAAAATAAAAATTATAGAGAATCTTTTAAGTATCTTGAGCCCAGTGGTCAAGCTAGACCCAAAAGCATTGGGTCTGGCAACCGGACCCAAAGTTATTGGGTCATGTTGGGAAGTCGTACCCAACATTATAAAAGCAAAGAGAAAAAATTGAAAGCATTGGGTCCTGCTCAGAGCAGGAGCCAAGTTTGATGGGTCCAGCTGCAACAGGACCCAGAGCTATTTTGGGTTTTTCTAGGACATGACCCACCTCGAATGGGTCCTGCTGGGCAGAACCCAACTTAATATATTCTTCTTGGGTCTGGCAGCCTAGCTAGACTCAATCTTAATATTTAAAAAAATATATATATAAAAACATCAAAAATATTAATTTGAAGTAAAAAAACAATAAAAAAAATTCAAAATTTATTCTAAACATTTTTGAAATGCAAAAACAAATATGCTTTAATAAGAAAATTCAACCCAACCTGAAATGAAAAAAAATTTATCATCACCCAATTGTTGTACAATATATAAAAAAAGTCATTAATTTATTTCCTCTTTATAGTATAAAAAAAATCAATAAGACAAAAGAAAAAAAATTCAAGAGGAAAAAAATTAAATTAAAAATATCTTAAAATATTTTTCAAAAAATATATTAAGATAATATTTTTTTGAAGTATCGTCCACAGTGAGGTAGGATCCAACACTATTGGTATTTTTTAAAAGTGTTTTAGGTCCGGCTTGTCAACCAGACCCAACAGCGTTGGGTCTGGCTACCAAAACTAGACCTAGCAGGTTTTGGCGAAGAAGGCCATAGCAACCAGCCACAATTCTTGACTAAAAACACAGGAAAGGAACGCCTCCTAGGGTGCTACAGTGTCGTCTATAGTTAATTGTATCTTGGTCCACAATGTATGCATGTACAGTAACAAGTCAATAGGTAATTGTCTATTGGTCCACAATGCATTCATGTACAGTAAAAATCCTATGCGTTTTAGATTTTTGTTAATAAAACATAAAAACATTTGTGTTCATACAGTATTTGGACGTCTTGTTCAGGACTTAAGGCTTGTTTGTTTGTGATTATGATAGCAAAGGTGATTCAAAATGTTTTTAACTTAGAAATACATCAAAATGAAGTTTTTTATTTTTAAAAAATTATTTTTGACATCGAAACGATTTAAAAACATCAAAAAAATGTAAAAAAAAAAAATCAATTTTTTTCCTAATCACTCTTAAAAAAGTGCTTTAAGGTGTGTGCCGAGAGTTGGAGATTTTTTTGTGGTACAGAGTATGGCCTGTTTGGGTAGGACGTCGGGGTCCAAATAGCATGGTGGTGACCATGCATTTTGGGCCAAGGCCTATAACAGGACTGATTTAGAGCTCAACATCGACGCTAAGCAAGACATAGTTGACACTGACAGGAAGGAAACCATGAGAATTTAATTGAACAATCCATTTTCTTACAATATTTTCTCACTAACCAAACATACATTAGGGAATAATAAACAACAACACCAAGATATATATATATATATATATATATATATATATATATATATATATATATATATAATAGTAGTATAAAGTGAAAATTAAGCATTAGTCTTAGAAAATGAAATCCTCGAAGAATATAATACAAGCTTAGGATATGCCATTCGAATAAAGTCCTCGAAGAAAATATAGTCCAACATTCAAGAATTTGATTTCCACTAAGTTTTTGTTTGGAACAACACATGCCTTTCATTTATAATTTATGCGAGTTTAGTGTCTAATCTATCAATTAAAGTCACAAACGTCGTACAAATTAAAATGGGCATAATTTCTTTCTCATTCTGGACTCTATTAATTAATTTCTTTCTCCTTTTTCAAAGTCTCTCGGTCTTTGTTTCGACTGTCTTCCAAACTATGTTTGTTTTTAGGCTTTGGTTTCTCAAATTAAACAGCTAATGTTCTAAGTCTTCTGATCAGACAATTATATGTGGAAAATACTGCTACTTCTAGACTTGCATGCACCATGGTCAAGGATGGTTGACCCTGACTTTTATGAACTCATTTAGAAATTTAGAAATGTAGTTGTTTTTGTTTTTGGTGTTTCTAAAAGGGAGTTTGTTTTTAAAAAATATTAAATTAGTATTTTTTTATATTTTTTTTATAGTTTTGATATCCTAGTATTAAAAATAAAAAAATTATTTTAATGTATTTTAAAAAAAAACATATTTTAAAAAAAAAATTTATATTATAACATCAAAAACATGCACTGAATTATAATGAATACTATTACACTAGCATATATATATATATATATATATATATATATATATATATATATAATTGATGTCATTCTAACGTGTGCATGGCGAAAGATTATAATGATTTTACTTTTTATTTCTTGTTCAAAACAAAAGACATACTAATTGAAGATTTTGTTTGAGAGATAAGGAATAATGACTAATGAGCATACAAAACCAGCAATTAGTTAGATTTTGCATGAGAGATAAGGATTAATGACTAAATGAGTATACAAAACCAGGAATTAGTTGGATTTTTTTATATAAAATTAGCACAGTAAATATAAATTTTGGTGGGATAGTGCCGTTTAAAAATAATAATAAAATAGCACACTTTGATATTGTTGTGTTTCTGAAATGTAATATTTAATAAATGTCATACTTCAAAACTACAACAAAGTATATATAATATTTGAGAAGTGTAATTTTAGTAAATGACGAGCTTTAAAAGCATGACAACTTAAAATGTCATACTTTTGAAGCACGATATCTATTAAAATTTAAACTCAGATCGAATAACACAGAACAGATGCACATTTGCAACCCTTTCTCCCGAACCAACCGACGCCCTCATTTTCTCTCTACAAAACCCACCAAACACCTTCATTTAATCCTTAAAACAACCAAAAATTAAACCCATTAGAGGTCTGTAAACATCATTGGGTGTTTTTACAAGCAAAATCAATCGATTTATTTGTTGTCGCCGCCACCCCAGCCTTTTTTCTAGTCTTACAAGTAAGGTAAACATATTACATTGCTATAAATTTATATTTTGTTTGGTTGAAATGAAATAATTGTTTAGGTTTAATTTAGGATTTGTTTAATTAATGTGAAATTATTTAAGAATATAATAAATTAGAGTTGATTTGATATAGTTGAACATGAAAATAAGTTAAATTAATTATGAAATAATTATTTTAATTAATTATGTGTTGCATTTAATTGATGTTAAGTTATCAAATTAGAAATTTTATGTGTATTGTTAAAATCATCTAATAATGTAATTACTTACGCTTGATGATTTCATGGACAAGAGCTTGATCATGATAAAATTATGATGAATTAAATGTTTCATTCAATTGTAAGTTGATGAATTTAATATTTTTTAATTATACTAATTTGTGTTTGATTCAAAGCAATTAAGCATTAAAATATCATGAATTATTTTTAATTTATGGTGAATTTGCTTTAACATTAAATTTTGAAAATTTAATTGTATTTGATATAAATGATGTCAACAGTGTTAGAATAATGCAATTTAGTTAAAACAGAATCTGATTTTTTTAAAACAGAATGTCATATAACATATTTATTTTATGTCATTACGGTGGCACTATTATTCATGATGTGAGCAGTAGTATAACATGTGATAATGGGAGCAATTTGTTGTTAAATGGTAATTTAGGTATGTCATATACAGAAATGAAAGAAATCATTTGTCATAGACTTGGGATGAATTATAATGATATTGATGTTAAAATAACTTGGAGGTGTTAGTTTGATGAACATTAATATTATCTTATACGAATTGTATGTAATGACAGTTTTAAGACAATGATTGACTCTTTCACCCAAAGTGGTTTGAATATGATAGTATTGTATGTGAGTAGTCGACCAAAATCTGTGTTTGTCCTAACTTTTGTTGGTCCTTCAAATTTAGTTAGTAAAGGTAAAAACAATATATTGTTAGTTGATTTGTTGTAAATAATAGATGATACTATGTTTAACAATCTATTTGTTGATCAACACATATGTTGACATTGGCATTTTATCGAAGCGGGTTAGATAGATGACTTGTTATCCAAGTATTTTTTTTAAATCATTTGTTTAATAAAAATCATTACATTTCACTAAATTATTGTTGTTTGATATTTAAAAAACTTAAATTCTACAAGTCATATGGATGCCTAATCAGATAACAAATTAGTAGTTGTTCTAGTAGTTTACACTAGCGGGATGGATATGTGGATATTAGTGGTCCTGCTGATTTTTTTTAAGATGGTCAAGCCACATTGCTCAGACTGGGTAATACGACAGTTTAGCTATAGACAGCACATTCTAGTCGACATCGATACGAGTAATGTATTGCACACCATAACTCAATATTATCTTGTACCAATTTTATGCACAAAGAAATGAGATATTTATAGAGATGCATCTCGTGATTACAGATGAGGAGTATATGATTTGGTATATAAGTATCACACATCGAATCATTACTCCAGATCCCGAGCAAGTTTCATCACCTGGATACATGAGCAACATACCCAAAGAATTCAAAATCCCGTAGGTAATCAAATCTTTTCATAATTACAAAATGTTATGTGTGAGGTTCTATGTATTGATCTTTTAATTTAACTTTAATATTTTATCAATATTAGGTTGGTTTCATGCTACAGGAGGATCGAAAGGTTGCATCTTATCTTCATAATACTGACAAAAAGTGAAGTTCACATCGTTATGTCCCGGTGGTTAAATATATGTCGCACTGGACTTGATATCTTTAGAGAGTGGTTAACTCTTGATGATGTCGTGGCAGGGGACAAGGCTACTTAGATAGGTGTAGGAGCTGGATCCAGTTGTGCTACTAATGTACCCAGATCATCTAGTATATGACGTAGATATAAATAGATAAATGATTTTTATTTCAATAATTTAGGATTACTTGAATATTAGATAGCATGAATTATTTTTTATTCATTTAAAATGTATTTTTTTTTCTTATGCATTCTTGGGGCTACTTGTGGTTGTAAAATGTGAGAATTTATTAAGTTTAGATAGAATTCGTTGATTTGGGTTACTGTAGTTTTTTGCAAGTCTTTTTAAATAGAAAGAAATTTTAGATATAGTTCATATATAGGAAAAACTCTATCCAAATTTTGTTAAAATTATAAAATTTACAACTCCCTAAAATCATAAACTAAATTAAGTTTCAGAATAATAAAAACTATGATTTTATAAATTTTTTCAGGTTCAAAATACAAAAAAAAAATCAAAACTAAATAGTAGCCAAAACGATCCGACTGTTTCTCAAAAAATTCAGACCATTTTGTCTATTATCCAACTATTTTTTTTATGTCTAGTTATTTCTCAAAATGATCTGCTAATTAAAGTCATGGTTCATAACAATGATATTTAGGCAAATATCACGGTTTTGAAATGTGATATTATTGAAATGCCACGCTTAACCGCGACATTCTCAAACTGTGTTATTCCATCAAAAAAATTTCATCTTGTGTTACTTCGCTATTTTATTGATTTTTTATGTGCTAATTACACAATTTATTCCAATTACTTTATATATTCTCCCACTAATTGAGATTGTCAAGGTGGGCCTATTTTTTAAGAATTGATATTGGTGATTAAACAAACAAAAAATTTAGATATCTATTAAATTAATCAATTAGCAATGGATCTTTACACATGCACATGGATGGCAAGCTTCATGGTGCTTTTTTCTTCTTATTGAAGGACAAATTGGAACACTAAAGAGTTGATTTTATTATCTACCAATCTCAAGAGATGTATTGATTCTCAACATATATACTTAAGAAGTTGAGATTTTTGAAAAGTGGAAATTTGTAGTGTGCTTTTGTCATAAGCTTTTTGTTTTTAACACTGTATATTTAGGTCGGTGAATTCCTTAGTAGCCATTCCAATATTAAATGCATGCACAAGCTAACCATCAAAAGTAAGGTAAAATACAACAAGCCCATATTTATGATAAAGACAACATTCCTTTTTTACACGTTTTTATTGTTTGATCATGGTCGTTGAATCATACTTATGGATTAACTTTAAAAAGATTCTAGGTTATTGAATTATTAAATTAACTTATAATTTACTGAATTAACTCAAGTTAATTGTTTTTAGTAAAATGATGATATATTTTTTTTTCTTGGTGTTAACTCAACCAAGTTAATTTGATCATGTCAATTAAATCACTAAAACCTTAATCAAGTCCACCAAGTTTCATCAATTCAATGTCTTGTTAGATTTAATTAGAAAACCTACTTGGATTAGACACTAGATTTTGAGTTTTCAAAATCAGTCTATCGAGTCTAATTTAACAACTATAATTTGGACTTCTAATGCCATTACAACCCAAATTGCATCATGGTTGGTATGCATCTTATGCTAATTACCCTATTCTTTTCCTTTTATAAGTCGAATGTTTTTATGATTGGATGGATTTTAAACAAGAGTAATTAAATAGGAGAATCGGTAATGTTTGTAATGATTTTGAAAATAAAGTTCAATTATTTTTTATGATGCCTCATAATACTACTAGAAAATTGTATATCATCGATGAAATATTTTGTCAGTGTTTAAATAGTGATTTCATTGGAAATAAAATTACTAATATAATAACAAAAGGAATCATGTCACCGGAAAAAATATCATCGGTGATTTCTATTCTATCAATCATTTTGTCAATAATATAATCACTGATAGATTTACTAACGAAAAAATTGCGCCAAACAAAAAAAATTACTGGCATTAATTATCTTGGTATATACATCAATAATTATGGTGTATTACTAATAGAATAAATTGTTGGTAAATCCATCGGTGATTATATGCATATTATCAACAGAATTAATTCGTCAGAGAATTACATCAATAGTGACAAGACCTGTAATTTTTTCCAACTTTTTGAAACTCTCCGAGGGACTTAATCTGTCGGTAATTCCATTGGTTTTTTAAATTTTATTGGTAATTTCATCTGTATTATATGTGATTGTTTTTTAAAAAAATAAAAGAACAGTACAAATAAAAAATAAATTAGAATTAAAGTAAAACAAAAAAGCAAATTTGTACTTTTAATTTACTTACTAAATAAAAGGTCTCAATTCTTCACAATTAAATAGCACATAATTATGTGAATGTCTAAATTCGATTTATATCAAGTATCTTTCTCTCACTGTATTTTTTATATATATATAAAAGTCGTTCAGGATGGGAAAATATTGACAAATTCTCACTTAAAGGCACTTCCCTACTATCATCATATCATGAAACCCAGTTGATTCTTATTTTCAAGTGAGACTCAAAACAGTTCAAGACAAATATTGAGATCTCTTCAACAATATAAGTTTAAATATCGAAGCCTCAACAATGCCTTATTTTTAACTTTTTTCTTTAGGTTGAATAAATATCTTTATGGAATTAAATAGATATTGAATAAATGAATATTTTAAATAAAAAAAGAAAAAAATTTACTTAGGATACATATGCAATCCCTAACATCTCGAATTCATACATCCATCAATACTGGACAAGACCACCAATTTTTATCTTAAATGATAAATGTATGGGTAAATATTTATAGAGTCGAAGAAGGAAGGAGAGAATATCATCTTAAGTTTCCAAATAGTCTGAACAATATTCGTTTCAACCTTCTTCATGTGTTGGGTATACAACTTGTTAAAGCATATATCTTTAAAACAATTATTATTCTCCAAGAGTGCATCCCATATTCTTTTTTATAGTAAATCCATGTAAGAAAATGAAACGTGTGTTTCATAAACATTTGACAGTCATGACTCTTCTTTTCATACAATCTGTCATCCTCTAAATTCATCAATCTAGATATGTTTGAAGCATATTTACTAGGAAAATACAAACTTTTAAGTCATTAATAGACAAGTAATTATGTATTTTTGTCTAAAAAAGAAGTTGGATTTGGGCTTTGCAACTCATGGTCTACATTAAACCAACTTCATATTCTTACAGTAACAAAAAAAAAAGGCATATCCATTTTAGCTTTCATATTGTCTTTCAAACACATTGTTTTTTATCTACCAAATTGAAAACCAAACACAATGCCCTTGTACTGCAAGACCACTTCTTGCAGTTCTTCACCCGACGGTATCGATGGTGAAACATCCCTTTTGACTCTACCTATAAAGAAGTCTCTTTTATTCTTTATGTACTTATGATTGATTGGCAAGAATATCTAGTGACAATAAAAAAAAAGATGTTTTACCATTATTTGTTAAAGTGAAGGCCTTGTTATTTTCTATATAGTATGAACAAGTTAGTTTTCCATACGTGCTCAAACTAGAAACTATCTTATATGTAGGAAAATCATTAATAATTCACATCAAAGCTATCGTCATCTGAAAATTTTATTTCCCTGAGATATCACACATCAAATTCTCGAATGATCATAACTGATTCAACTCATCAATCAACATTCAAATACAAACATCTGTATTCCTACTCGGTTAAGTATTAAGACTAGGTATGACTGTAGATAAGAACATGAACTTTGGTCCCATACACATCCCTAGTAGAAAGTTGTAAATCGTAAGTATCATCATCCAATAAGAATAGAATGTAGAAAATGACTCAAATAGATTAAATCCATTATACATAACCTAAGATGTACATTTCATGGTTCCATTGAAAACTGAGAATACATTCTATTAAATTGTTTCCAAGCTTCACCACTGAAATGGTACACCATGACTCCACCCACCATGTTATGTGAATGATATCATGTCATATGCTTAACAATCTTTGAAGATATGAATAAGAACATGGTGTACTTTGGTTAAGTATTAAAACTAGGTATGATTGTAGATAAGAACATGAACTTTGGTCCCATACACATCCCTAGTGGGAAGTTGTAAATCATAAGTATCATCGTCCAACAAGAATAGAATGTAGAAAATGACTCAAATAGATTGAATCCATTATACATAGCCCAAGATGTACATTTCATGGTTCCATTGAAAACTGAGAATACACTCTATTAAATTGTTTCCAAGCTTCACCACTGAAATGGTACACCATGACTCCATCCACCATATTATGTGAATGATATCATGTCGTATGCTTAACAATCTTTAAAGATATGAATAAATTTTGCAGTCTAGAAGTGATTGGAAAGTATCGCGAATTTCTATATATGACAAGAGTTTTTCCCCTACTAGTTTTGGGTTTATACCAAGAATACCCACAAGTTTTACACTCGGTAAAATTGATATTTTCACTATAGTACAAGAAGCAGAAGTTTGGACATGTCAATATTTTGGTATCCTAGACCAAGGGGTTCATCATAGATTTAGAAACATAGAAGTTCTCTTTCAGTCTATTCGCTTCAGGTAAAGTGTTTTTCGTCTATTCATCAATTATATCATAATCGGCCTCACTCAATCCATGATCTGACTTGATGGTGAGCACTTGTGAAATAGTCAATAATTCATTGTGATTTATGCTTCCATCTTATCATGGTTCGTTAGAATCTTTTAAAAGTTCAAAAAACCTAGTTGTATCTACATTTAGTTCTTCATCTGTACTTGAACATTCACTTCCACAACCTTGATTCATTATCATTACATCCATCATCATACTCCTATAAGAATTGCTAGTATCATCTACAACTTCATGCAGTTTGCTAAAACTAGAGTTTGAGTCAGCCATCATTTCTATCATGATCTCGTAAATAACATAGGGTTCTCCATGTACACATCAACATAAGTA
>Ga0325404_1007424_pt1 | contig 11414 bp, 10 predicted proteins | sample PopdelMetagenome_18_FD_205664 | JGI IMG/M metagenome (GOLD analysis project Ga0325404, IMG submission 205664) | Populus deltoides microbial communities from Bellville, Georgia, United States - Xylem-Control-R1 | ecosystem: Host-associated > Plants > Phyllosphere > Stem > Wood/Secondary xylem... | reverse complement strand
CATATCTATCCATCGTACTGTCTTTCCGTATATACAACCATTTGCTAGCTTTGTCGCGGCTTTCCTTTACAAGTGATCTGGAATATACTGGTTTAATACATCAGTTCTCAACATCTGGCGAGACTACCAGAGCTTAGATTCATCAAGATTGGTCTTCATCAATTTCCACTCTTCACCTCAAATTATCCACATGATCGGGTGTCCAGAGTGTCCCAATTTTTCCTTCCCTCAAGGCAATTAAAATTCTCTCCACTTAGCAGTTCAGCACATGTAATTAGGTAAACATGTGTGACATGTTCTTCTTCATCTCCATCGACCACCATGATGACCTTCAGATGCCTCCTGATCGGGCAATCTCTTTTGTTAATTAACCACCGCTATTTTTGGTCTCAAATCTCAATGATCCGACCATACCATTGCATCCGGAATGATCAAATTAGCTGGAAACAAGTCTGAAATCGTCCAAATCGCATTTCAGACGGCTAAGATTTGATCAAAACAATTCTGGCCTGATGGACGGCCCAGATTCAATCTCAGATCCGGTTGCACGTAGACTCTGCTGCACAGAATCTTATCCCTCGGCTTGCGGCTCGGCTCGGCTTAAAAACGGCTCGGCTTGGCTCGGTTCACGGCTGGTGACGTGGCAGATGGGTCCCACATGATGACGTGTCTGCTGACTGGACGCTGACGTGTTGCGACTGTACGATGACATGGCATGCTGACTGGTCGATGACGTGTCTGCTGGCTGGTTGATGACGTGCCTGCTGACTGGGCGCTGACATGCTTGCTGACTGTGTATACTGGCGTCATGATTACGCCATGATGACGTCATCCTTATCCGGATCTAGCGCGTGGGTCGGGTCGTCTGGTATTCGAGTCGGGTCAGCTCATCCGGGTGAAGAAGACGCGTGGCGCGCGTCTGTGCGCGTGGGCAGTCTCCTCTCCGGCGCGTGATGGCGCGTGCGGAGGTTTCCGGCGTCCGATTTCGACGCGGTTTTCAACAGTGGCTTCGTCTCTTCCTCCTCTACACAGTGGTATGGTCAAAATACAATTTTGACAACTTTCATTTTTGAGCAAAATCAAACACCCCTTTAAACCATATGCTCTGATACCAATTGTTGGGAAATTCTGGCTCCCCATGCGCGGACCGGTGGTGTACTGATATTTGCTCATCGGAGGGTTAAGCACACTGACACAATATTTTACTTGGTTCGGCAAATCGCCTACATCCACGGGAGAGAGTCTATATTATTAGAGATTAGAGAAAGGATACAAAATACATGTAGAGGAGGAGGATGACATCCACTCTACTCAACTCATCAACTTATCTTTGCTGCACTTGCAGCTGGTGCAATGGCAGCAAGGCTGCTGCCATTGCAGCTCTCTTTCTCTCCACTCTCTTGCACACACTCACATTTCTCTCACAACTTTGCTCTCTAAAATCATGCCTCTTTTATAGGCATCCATGGTGCTGCTCCACTTGTTCTGCTGTCAAACATGGCTGCAAGGTTAGGCATGGTAGGTTGCCTAACCATTGAAAATGGTGGCTGCCAATAGTCAATGGTTGGTGCCAACCATTTGCTGCACATGCAATGGCAACAACCCAACAGTGGTGCCATCCCTTCCTTTGTGCATGGTGGGTGAGTTCGACCTCCCATTGGACATTATAGATCGGAGAGTGACCAAGATGAAGATGATCTCTCCATCTAATGTCGCCGTGGACATTGGGCAAACTTTGAAACCTCACGAGTACATCGGTATGGTGAGACGTGAGGTGCTTGATGCTTACTTGAGAGAAAGAGCGTCAAAGAATGGGGCTAAAGTAATAAATGGTTTGTTCTTGAAGATGGACATTCCTAACAAGGTAGTGAAAATATATATACTCCCTATATCTTGCACTATTCTGAGTATGATGGGAAGAAAGGCGCAACCGGAGAAAAGAAGACTTTGGAGGTTGACGCGGTGATTGGTGCTGATGGGGCAAATTCGCGTGTCGCCAAGTCTATTGATGCTGGTGATTAAGACTACGCCATTGCTTTCCAGGTATACTTATTGCTACTATTTATCATTAGTAGCTTGATACTACTCTACTCTATTTTATTTTGGCAACATTTTCTTACTCTACTTTAATGAGATCAGTTCTTTTCAGTTCAGTAATGAATTGCGTTGAATTTGTTACATAAATCTTATATCGAATTGTGGAAAATGCTTGATTTCACAACCTTTGCATTCTGATTGTTACGCGAGGTGCCATCATCATATCATCGTTCTTGTTCTTGTTCTTGTTCTTGTTTGATGACAGAAACTATACTTTCTAGGCTCAATTTGCACCAGAGGTCCTTCAAACTAACAATAATATGCTACAACATCGAATTTTGTGTCATAATTTCAATATTAACTTTTATATTTCGTGATATGGAAACTTTTACCTTTAAGTATTCTCTAATACAGGAACGATACTCTGACATACAATTATGTTGGGAAGATACAACTAAATATGTCAAGCATTTTGTACCAGTAGTAAGTTGTTATTGATGGTATAATGTAATTGACGAATACACACACAAAAAAGAATTTCATAGCTGCCATGGATACTTTAGAATTGCCTTGGTAATTTTGGTTCTTGTTTGCCATATAACTAATTTTATGGTTGCCCGGATGAGTTATTACTATATTCTTCCAATTGTTTCTGTACATAGACATCTTAGATAAAATGCTTACAGCAGCTTCTGACATACATTGCTTTATTTATGCTTCCACGATTGGATTTTTCTCAAACATTATTGCATTGAACTCATGGAGGATATTCAATTCCTCCTCTGTTGATGTTCTTAAAGTCTTCTCGGGTTATTTTTTTCCTTGTATTTACAGGAGAGGATAAAAATTCCCAATGATAAAATGATGTACTATGAGGATTTAGCTGAGATGTATGTTGGTGATGATGTCTCGCCAGACTTCTACGGGTGGGTCTTCCCCAAATGCGACCATGTTGCTGTTGGAACTGGAACGGTGACTCACAAAGGTGACATCAAAAAATTCCAAGAAGCCACAAGAAACAGGGCCAGGGACAAGATTCTTGGTGGTAAGATTATACGAGTGGAAGCACACCCAATACCAGAACACCCCCGACCTCGCAGATTATTAGGTAGAGTAGCACTAGTTGGTGATGCAGCTGGGTATGTAACCAGATGCTCAGGTGAGGGTAGAATGTGTGCAGAGGCAATAGTTGAGGGTTCAGAGAATGGAAAGAGGATGGTGGATGAAAGTGACTTGAGGAAATATCTGGAGAAATGGGACAAGACATAGTGGCCTACATATAAGGTGTTGGATGTGTTGCAGAAAGTTTTCTACAGATCGAACCCAGCTAGAGAAGCTTTTGTAGAGATGTGCGCAGATGAGTACGTGCAAAAGATGACTTTTGATAGTTATTTGTACAAGAGGGTAGCGCCTGGGAACCCTTTGGAGGATTTGAAGCTGGCTGTGAATACCATTGGGAGCTTGGTGAGGGCTAATGCTCTCAGCAGGGAAATGGAGAAGCTTAGCGTATGAGATATGAAAAACCATGTAATTAAGAGGCTTGTTTCTTCACCCATCTCTACCTCTACGAGAGAATGACTATTTGTATTGTCGCCCTGTTGTCTCAATATCAACCAGGGAGCATTAGTAAACTTACCCGTGCTTGCACTTTTAATGTCAAAAAATAAATATGCAAGTGTTTTCAATGGGTTTTTTTATATAAAGAGTTTTAATTATAAATTGAAAAACTGATATATATATATATATATATATATATATATATATAATAAAATAAATCAAGAATTATATATATTAATAAATACTAAAATAAATTATTAATGTTATGTTGTGGGTAAACATTATAGAAGAACATGATAATATTTTAGGTATGTTTTATTCTATCGTGAAATTTTTAATTGACAAACATAAAGATATTTATACTAAATGAAAAAATTTTAAAAATACATGAACCAGTAAATTGAGGAAGAGTTGGGGGGTTGATATCAATACAATACTATAGTAATTGATTCTTTAAATAAGATTTGATATTTTTTTAAAATCTCAATCCCCTCGCGCAAGGATTTACAATCAATACTTTTTGAGAATATGTAAAATATTTTTTTTTATTAACCTATGGTGATGAATCTTATATTGATTACTCAAATATATTCATATAATTCATGATATACTCAATATATTCCTTCATATTACCCTTGAATATGACAATGTTTAGTCAGAATTAAGCATAACATTCACTTACATAACAATTACATAAGCTTTTTTATAGACATAAGTGATCTCTCCATATGAAATTCATGTACATGTCAGTTCATTATACAAGTCATCTAATAAGTACCTATATTTTAGTTTCAAGTATCCCTCATACCTCAATTTATAATAACAATAGCTTCCTTTCATAAATGAAAGAACATAATATATATTAGTTTTAATGATTCCATCTGATGTCTAGTCTTAATAAAGCATCGACTAAGAATATTTAGAAGCAATACTTTGATGCAATATAAATCTTATAATTATAACAACTTTATAATCTCATTTACAAAATATTTTTGTTTTAAAAAATTTATCTTTACTCTAAACTCATTAATCAAACATAAATGAATATTAAATATTAAATATCTTCATTAATAATAAATATATTTTGTATGAACAAAGTTAATACTATATATACCCAATCAATTGGTTGCATGACAAATATACTAATAGATGCAATATCTAAATAGCATGGTATAGGGAGAGAATGATCAACAATACACCTTACCTATAAAATAGATAATGTACACCATATAGACCAATCAATCTTTTAAAAAGAAAAAACATCAATTACCAATTAGATTAAGAGATACAATTGAAGAATCATTAACCACTACACAAGCTAGCAATATTGATCATAAAATGATATTAAAAAACATGCAGAGAGTTCCTAACTCTACACCGTCAATTCCTCAAAAGGTTACACTAGACCAAAATCTATTAAAGAGACAAGTCATCAAAGAAATCTATCTCTAAAAATATAGAGAAAGTTATCACTAAAATAGTGAAAATGACCTTGAAAATAGCCAACCTCCAAGTGATAATAAGGTAACATATGCTATAAATATAAAAGTAGGTATTGATCAACAAACCCAATAATAGGATAGTTTTTCAAAGCAATAAGACAACAACCTAGCAGCTTTAAAAAAAAAAAAAGCAAACACCTCAACTAGGCCCAGTTCATTATTTACCGTACAACAAGCATATAAGATAGCATTGGCTTTTGAACAGAAAAAACAAGTATTTATTAGAAAGAAAATTATATTGATAGTATTAGAGGACAGCAGAAGTGTTCAAATCCAAAATGAACATGTAAACTATAAGAAAGTTTCAGTAAAGACCCTTGCCTTGTTTAGAAAGAAAACCATATAGATGATGAAAATGACTTGATTATTTTTCTTGATGATATATAAAATAGAAAGAAGAAGAAGAAGAACTGGATTTCTGAATTCTAATATAAAACATAATGAACATAATACATTAAATGATGAGGAACCTAAAAGACCTTTTGAAGCATTCATGAGCAATTATGAATAACTTATATCAACCAACATGTTAAATCATCATATTCTTTTGAAGCCAAGCCTAGTTGGCTACCTTATTTGGATAATGATTATAAGGACCGTATAAAAAGAGGTACAAATTATTGAAATCTAGTTTGAACCAATGGTTGAACAATAACCATGAATTATATTTCTAAGCTAAAATTAGCTATGAAATGATATTTAAAACCTTTTTTACATCAAAAGTAACTTTAATAATGCACTAATATAAAGGGTCCAAGTCAATAATGGTATCTTACTTAATATTATGCCCTTGTTTTTTATCATGAAAGTTTATTGTCACAAGGCTAATATTATCCCATTAAAATTAATCTTAGAAGTATTTTACAAGTGGAATAAAAAACATCAAAGGGCTATAACTTTCTTTATAGTAAAAATAAAGACAAGCTACAACGCCTCAGACAAGATTGGATATACACAACCTAATTTGAGGCCTTTTCCTAATTTTACAAGTATTTTTAATGAACAACATAGTTTCCAAGTATAACAAAGATTCTTTTAATGTTACAAAATCTTTATGTGACAAGAATTTTTAGGCTGATTTTTCTAATGCACAATTTTATTCTAAGAACATAATTTTATATTCAACTATTAGTTCAGATTGAAATTTTACCAAATATTTCTAGAAATTTTGTTTTATATCGAGTTAAAATTTCAGATCAATCCAACATCAGGAAAAACTTGTGATAAGATTCAGAAGTTACTAGGTTAGGCGAGGTAGGCCACCTTCATTAGCCCATCTTAAGAGGCACAATAGGGGCTTCCTACTAGTGGGTAACCAGACTTATAAGAAGACATCACACTAGACAACTTCTAAATTTCCCAAAATCCACCATGTCTTGTGTGAAACTAACCTATATCCCTTTTCTTTTTATTTTCAGTGAACCGCGCCCTATTCTCCCTGCCACAAGGTCCAAAGCCTATTATTCTAAATCTAAAGCAGCCTAACCAAGGCAGGACAATAAGATTTATATTAGTTTCCTTTAATTTATATTACGATAAAGTCTTAACATGTGTAACATAGTTATTAAACCCAATTCGAGGGTTGATCTAGCCAAGTAGTTGGATCTTGGGTTAACTTGATCAACCCAAGAAAATAAAAAAAAATTGAGATTTTAATACGCCATATGAGAAATTTTTTAATATATATATATTAAAAAATTTCTCATATGGATATATAGATCGTAAAAACAATATAAGACATAAAGTATAATATAATTATCTTATATCAAAAAATTTAAAAATAATTTATGTGAATATAAGCTATAAAAAAATATAAAGCATAAATTGTAATATAATTATCATATATTAAAAAGTTAAAAAAACAACTCATTTCTTCAATTGGATGTAAGCTATATATAATTATTCTATATAGAAAATTTAAAAAACAATTAATGTGAATATATAGTATAAAAAAGATATGTGAGACTAGGTATTCATAAATTAATTATATATTTTTAGGATAAAAAATTATGTTTTTTAGAATAAAATTGTGCTTTTGATTCAGATGAATTCGAAAAACTTGTGATAAGATTTAGAAGCTACCGGGCAAGGCGAGGTAGGCTACCTTAATCAGACCATCTTGAGAGGCACAATAAGAGCTTCCTACTAGTGAGTAACCAGACTTATAAGAAGATATCATATTATAGAGCTTCTAAATTTCCCAAAGATCCACCCTGTCTTATGTGAAGCTAGCCCATAGCCCTCTTTTTTTTATTTTCAGCGAATCGCGCCTCATTCTCCCTGCCACAAGGCCCAAAGCCCATTATTTTAAATCTAAAGCAGCCTAACCCAGGCAAGACAATGAGATTTATATTAGTTTCCTTTGATTTATATTGCGATAAAGTCTTAACATGTGTAACATAGTTATTAAACCCAACTCAAGGGTTGACCTAGCCAAGTAGTTAGATCTTGGGTTAACTTGATCAACCCAAGAAAATAAAAAAAAAATATTTGAGATTTTAATATTCCATATTAGAAATTTTTTAAACAATGCATATATATATATATATATATATATATATATATATATAAAGTCCTGAAATACTCTTTTTTTTTAACGTCGCGTGATAAATGGCAGGATACCAAAACAGTCATCTTCATTATCATTGCCGAGGGAAATGGCAGGAGATGTTGAGCCAGATGAGCTGGATTGGGACAAGATCGTTTCTGGGTCTTGGCTTTGTATAATTCCTTGTACTATTTGTAAGTATTCTTCCTCAGTTCTAGCAGAGGCAAGGAGAGCTGCTGTTTGGGCCTTTCTGGCTAAGAACTTTGATTGAGGATAAGGATCGATGATGGGAATTGTTTAATGTTTTTGTAACCATTCTGTAACAGCTAATTTTGAACTTTTGGACTCAGCTGCAAAGGAATCCCACCACTTGATTTTGAATTTGCAAATAAGTATTGGATGTCCGTTTTGTAAATTATAATCAAAGAACCATGAACATACCCACGGAACAAAAAATTTTGTACAGAAGATAAGGAAGGAAGAAAACTTTCTTTCAGAGGGAGCTAGTTGGAAATTGTTTTTGAAATGTATATAACCATTTTCAACTAAAGGATGTTCATTAAGGTAATCAACATGACAACCATAAAAGTCCCACCATTGCAGGAACCAGAGGGGGAGATTTGTAGTATTCATGGTATTGTGGAAGTAGAAGAGCCAAGAATGACTATGATTTTGATTTTGTATGAGGAAGGCATTAAACCATGTCTGTTGGTAATCCCAATATGTGTAGGTGGTATTGAAGTCTTGGGGGCTTGTGCGGTATTGGAAGGGGAAGGAGAGAGGTTGATGCAGGGGTTGTCCCCAATCTTTAGAGTGGATGACTTTGTGAATAATGCATATAGAGTATGCTGGTGCAGTGTGATCAGAATGTAGTTTCAAGTCTGCAATACTGTTCTAAATCAGCATTCATTTGTATAGGTCTTGCTTTTATAGGTATGAGTTTTTCTAAAAATGTATCTTCATAAGGAAGATCAACGATGTGTTGTTTTCGCTTCCAAAAAGCATTGGGTAAGTCTGAACATATCTGTTGTTCAATCTTATTTTGGAAATCATTGATTTTCTTTTGTAAATCAGAACTTTGTAATTGTTTGTTGATACGACAAAAAGAAACATGGTTTTGTAAATCATGTAAATGGAATTGTTTCCCATATATATATATATCGTAAAAAAAATATAAGGCATAAAATGTAATATAATTATTACATATTAAAAAGTTTAAAAAACAACTCATGTATTCAAGTGGATGTAAGCTATATATAAATATTCTATATAGAAAAATTAAAAAACAATTAATGTAAATATAAAGTATAAAAAAAATATGTGAGACTAGATATTCATAAATTAATTCTATATTTTAAGGATAAAAAATTATGTTTCTTAGAATAAAATTGTGATTTTGATTCAAATCAATCCAACATCAGGAAGAACTTGTGATAAGATTCAAAAACTACCGAACAAGGCGAGGTAGGCCACCTTAATTAGCCTATCTTGAGAGGCACAATGAAAGCTTCCTACCGGACTTATAAAAAGACATCACACTATAGAGCTTCTAAATTTCCTAAAGATCCACCCTGTCTTGTGTGAAACTGGCCCATAGCCCTCTTCTTTTTATTTTCAGTGAACGACGCCCCATTCTCCCTGGCACAAGGCCAAAGCCCATTGTTCTAAATCTAAAGCAGCCTACCCAAGACAGGACAACGGGATTTATATTAGTTTCCTTTGATTTCTATTGCAATAAAGTCTTAACATGTGTAACATAGTTATTAAACCCAACTCAAGAGTTAACCTAACCAAATAGTCGGATCTTAGGTTAACTAGGATCAACACATTCATTCGAGAATAGCACTACTAGAGGGGAAGAGAGAGCACCAAATCTATTTCAAACAACTAATTCGAAACCTGTTATTAGTCCATGTGAGGAAGAAAAACGGTGCAAACTAAGGCTGTAAGGCGGAGCAAAAGATCTGAGACCCGCTCCTTTCTCCTCCAAAGCCATCTCTTATCTCTAAATGACGAACTTCATCTCTTCTATTCTATTTATTTATAAAAAAAAAAAAAGGCACCCATCATCCCTTTTTCTCTTTTAACTAACTAAAAAAAAAACCATGCCTCTGCTAGGTAGCGTGTGGAATGGCCGGACCCTCTTGGATATATAACAAAGCAAAGGCTATGAGTAAGGTGTCTCGGTTCTCCTCCTAGAATCCTGAACCTGGGCCTCCAATGAGGACGGGAGGCATTAAGCAAATCAGCTGATTTGGCTAAATGGATTTTGTCTCGATACCAAAACCCAGGAGTAGGAGCGGTCAGGAAGCTCGAAACTCTTAAAGTAGTTAGAGCTCGAGGAACACCAGTTTTACATTGCAGAATCACATATATACTTGGGAACCTTATAGAAAGGAACGGATTTACCTAAAGCAGTAAGAGTAAGCCCAAGTCGGGGAAGAAAGAGATGGAAGAACTGATGCCGTAGCAGTATAAACCCCTTTCTCCCTTCTTTGCGGAACTACTTCACCGGCTACTTACTTGAGATGAGAGCCCAATTACCCCTTTCGCCGTCAAAAAGATGCTTGTACGCACATTAGCTCAATTGACCCTGACTATCTAGATCAGGTTTCCAGTTTAAAAAAGCTGTGAGAATGACCAAACGGCCTTGAATACCGATCCAAATTGAAATTGTGCGTAAGAATGACCTAACGGCCTTGCATACCGATCCAAATTGAAATTATGCTTCAAATAGATAATTCTATTGGAAAGGCTATGGTAGGAAATTTATAGTGGATTTTCCTTCACACGAATTTATTGGATTTGAAACAAGATTCAACTAGAAGGATAATGAAGCAGCAAAAAGGAAACGCAGCACAAATAGTATTTTTAGTTGGCGGCTTCAAACTACCATCGGATAAAACCAGAGTGGGAGAATAAGCTAAGCTTTCTTTAACGTTAAGTTTACTAGGAACCTTTTCAAAGTTTGAGTTCTGAGAAGATAAACTTCAATCTTAAGAGCTAGGAGTAATCTATTTAACTGAACTGCATCTCGTGCTAACAGCTATGAATGCTAACCCAATCAAGCAATCCCAGCAAGGTTGTAGAGGGAAAGGACGTGAGTTATTATAGCTAGAAGGGCAATGCGCAATCGCTAAACAAGCCACTAAAGCTAAAGCTACTGCTATTGATACGTGCCAAATATAGGTGCTTCCCACTCCTAGTCCTACTCTTCCTCTGCTTTCAGTTAAGTTACAGAAGTACTTAACTAGGATCAACCCAAGAAAATAAAAAATATATATATTTCAGATTTTAATATCCCAAGAAATTATATATATATATATATATATATATATATAAAGGTCCCATCCTAATGAGCCGAGTCATTCAGGTCTCGAATCAACCTCCAAAGGCAAGCCAGATTTCTTAATGATGGTGTGCTCATGAAGATACTTGGACTTCAAAAATATTCTCATAAGTGAAGAGTTTGCGGATCACGTCAATTCTTTGAAAGGAATTTATTTATCAAAGAATTAAAACATAAACTTAGTAAATCATTATGCCTCAATATTGTGCTTAGTACCATCAGTCATCTACAAACCCTAGATATTCAATGGTGTTATATTATCAACCAATTATTATTATTATTTTCATTTTTTGAACTTAAGAATTATTCTAAAAAACATGTGAGTTTAAGAAGTCATAAATCATATTGGTTAATTTATATCTAAAAAAATACAACAGAATTTAACAAAAACAGCACAGTAACCAGTTCCCAAACATTGATT
>Ga0325404_1007422_pt1 | contig 11417 bp, 5 predicted proteins | sample PopdelMetagenome_18_FD_205664 | JGI IMG/M metagenome (GOLD analysis project Ga0325404, IMG submission 205664) | Populus deltoides microbial communities from Bellville, Georgia, United States - Xylem-Control-R1 | ecosystem: Host-associated > Plants > Phyllosphere > Stem > Wood/Secondary xylem... | reverse complement strand
AAAGACTCATCTATTTATGAATTACCATTCCAATTAAATAATAAGCAAGAGCTTTTTTATAATTACAAAATAGATAAAAGGAAATTATTTGATATGTCGGGAGGTATCCCTGTCAATAAGCATCTAGCAGAAAATGATATTATCGATACGGAAAAAAGCTCGCATAGAAAATATTTGGATTGGAGAATTCTTCATTTTGATCTTAGAAAGAAAGTTGATATTGAATCCTACTGGAACCAAACAAAAAAACACCTTTTTAATTGGATGGGAATGAATAAAGAAATACTAGATCGTTCCACATCAAATCATCAGATAATAAACTCAGACTCTTTTTCTTCATGATTTTGATTCTTTAATTGAATGGATTTTGTTTCATTCGATGATATAGATATAAAAGGATGTTATTATTTTTTTTTGTTGATTTTTTTATTTTCACTAACATTTTTAGTTCCATTAAAATTGGAAAAAAAAAAGACCAACATTAATATTTATAGAAGAAATAAAATTTTATTGATAGAAGAGAAGCCTCTTAATTCTTAAAACTATTTCTCATTGGAAAAAAAAGATAAAGATAAAAAGAAGAAATTAAGCTCATTAATCTTAAAAAGTTGTAAACCACCCTGTACACATCTTATTTCAATGTTTAATCAAGTATTGAATTCAAAATTCAAAGACGAGACATAGCAAGAACTTGTTCATGAGCATATCCTGGAACTTCTGTATTGACTTGACCAGAAACTGAAGGCGTGCTGCTTCCAGTAGGTTTCTTGCTGGGCAACTTCTCATTGACAGCAAGATTTTTGGCCACTTCCCTTAACTGGAATTTCTGAATTTTTCCTGTTGAAGTTTTTGGTAACTCAGCCATGAATTCCACCCTCTTTGGAATCATAAAACGGGGAAGATTTTTCCTGCAGTAAGCAATAATTTCAGATTCTTTAACATCATTCGTTTCGCCGTTGGAATTCTTTTTCACTGAGATGAATGCACAGGGACTTTCTCCCCATTTGGGATGTGGCATTGCCACCACAGCTGCTTCCAGGACTCTTGGATGTCTATAGAGTACAGACTCCAATTCTACGCTGCTGATATTTTCACCACCAGAAATAATCACATCTTTTGACCTGTCCTTAATTTCCAGGTATCCATCAGGATGAATGACACCAACATCTCCAGTAACAAACCATCCATTCCTGAAGGCCTTGGAAGTTGCCTCAGGATCCTTGAAGTAACCTTTCATGATACTGCTACCTCTTAGGACAATCTCTCCCATTGTCTTGCCATCACGCGGCATGCTAGCCATGGTGTCCAAATCCTTAATGTCTGCATCGGCAAGTGTCAGTATGCTTATTCCTTGCCTTGCCTTGAGTTTTGCCTGATCCTGCTGTGGAAGCTTGTTCCACTTAGTCTGCCATTCACACACAAGTGCTGGCCCAGTAGCCTCAGTAAGGCCATAGGCGTGCGTCACGTGGAATCCGAGAGATTCAATCTTTTCAAGCAATGAGGCTGGTGGGGGTGCCCCTCCTGTGAGTATTTCGACCGGTGACGTGATTTCGCGGCGCTCATGAGGTTTGGCCTCAAGCAGAATGTTGAAAACAATTGGTGCACAACACATGTGAGTCACCTTATGGTCAGCAATGCTTTGGTACATGTCTTTAGCACTGGTGTTGCGTATGCAAACGTTGGTTCCGCCGCGTGCAGCGACACCCCAAGTGAATGTCCAGCCATTGCAATGGAACATAGGGAGAGACCATAAATAAACAGGAGCACTTCCCATTTCCCAGCCAAGAATTAGGCTAAGAGTGCTAAGATAAGCACCTCTATGACTATAAACAACTCCTTTCGGAGCAGATGTTGTTCCTGATGTATAATTCAAGGCAATAGGATCCCATTCATCTTGAATTAGTTCACCTGTGTACCCTGGATTGCCCCTTTGGACAAGTTGTTCATACTCGAACTGACCGAATCGGACACCGGTAGGTGTGTCAACGTCATCGATAGTAGCAATAATTGATGGCACAGGGCCTTCCAGGAATCGAAGGGCCTTATCCGCTAACTCCTTGTATTGGCAATCCACGAAGAAAACCTTAGCTCCTGAATGCATAAGAATGGTGGCTATGTTCTTGGCATCTAGCCTTGTGTTGATAGTATTGAGAACTGCTCCAGCCATAGGCACAGCGAAATGCATCTCGTATACTGCTGGAATATTTGGAGCCAACACGGACACCTACGTACATAAGCAAAACAAAGAACAAAAAAAACATTAAAAATGATGATACGATACGTCAAAAAGTCAAAAGCAAATCCAAGAACAAGGATTGATGAACTTACAACATCGTTCTTTCCGACGTTAAGGGACCGGAGGGAATCAGCAAGGCGGCAGCAACGTTCATAAGTTTGCCTCCATGTGAAGCGGGTGCCTTCATAGATAACAGAGGTGCGGTTGGCATAAACAGCACTAGCTCTCTTCAAGAAAGTTACAGGGGTGAGAGGAACATAATTTGCATCACATTTTTGTAGTTGATCCATTGTTGGCGCTGGATCAAGTCTTTGGATGGTCTTGCTTGAAGATATGGGAGGAGAGGAGGAAAGGTTCTTGTGGCATCTTTGATGGACGTGAAGGGTTTAAATAACCGAAGGCTAGAACGGGAGGGTGGGTTCAGTAAAAACTATGTTACGGATTTGATGTTTGAACCAAGCCACAATTATTATTATTATTTTTATATGTAAAAAAGTTGATAAACAAATAGTCTAATAATAACATTATTAGGTAAAGAATATATATTGGATGTTTATATATTTATATATTTCACATTATTTTATTTTTATTTTTCAATGTATTTTAGTTTTTATTCTATATATATAAAAATGCGTTCTACCAATTAGAGAAACTTGGATTAGAGTCTCTTTATAATTATATTATTTTTAGTGTTTTATAATTTTTACTTACTTGCAACAAACATCGTTGCCCTTCATTCCTGACTATGTGACACGAGAAGTTTTTCAGAAAAAAAATAATTTTTTTTAATTATTATTATTTACTATTTAGTTTATGAAAAAACGATTTCTATTTATTTTAATTAAGAAATCAAGTTGAGATTGATATTTTTATTTTTCCTAATTTGTTTAGGGATTTAATTATTTTTATTATTCTAATTTGTTTATATTAGTTTTTAAATTTATTTAAAAAATTATAAATCTTTTAAAAAGAAAAAATCATAATAAAGTTTTCTCTTCAACGATAAAACTACAAGACTACAACCTCTATTTTTGTACTACGTGTTTTTCTCTGTTGTTTGTGCTTCCGTTGCATCATGCACTGTGTAAATTCTCAAATCCAAAGAAGTCTTTTTTTCAGATGAAGTTGGTTGGTAACGTTAGTTATGATATCTGCTGTGGTAGAAGAACTGCGACAAATGGCGAGTCCAACTCTCGTATTGCATGATTATCATACATAATTAAAATCAAAATCTACTGTGGTGAAGGAAGAAAACAGGACAAATGCTGAGTTCGAATGACTTGAATATTCTAATCTTGTCGTCCTCGCAACATGTAATAATATATAATATATAGTGGTATTAATTTGATATGATAATTACCAAAGTGATTATCTTATAGCCTCTGATTACCTAATTTTTTCGAGGTGGGTTACCAGGAAATGAGTCTGAGTACGTAGTGTGGAAACTCGGAGGAAATTGCCAAGATATTGCTCGCCTGAATTTGAACATAGACTATATATATTGACTGACCTATATGACTGTTTTTATCTCTCTAGAAAGGGATCATTATTCACATTTCAGGCTGCTGATTGACTTGCCCACTCGCCATCTTTTGTTTTAGTTGTTGTGTGCGACTGTGATCGCTCTTATGCTGTGGTCCAGCATATTTCGTGAGGAGCAACTCCATATTTGTGCCACTCTGCCTGACTGGAATTGGACTAGTGAGTGCGTGTTTGGTGAGGGTATAATTTCGCGGCCCTAAACACATCCACAGCACAACGCCTTCGGCAGCAAGCCCAAAGAAGATGATTGGGTGTAACTTAAGTAGTGAAGTTGTATTTTTTTTTTTTTAATTCGAATTTTATAAATTTTAGTGTCATTGAAGGTTTATATAATTGTTAATTTTAGAATTCGTGAGATTAGTCGAGGTACATGCAAGCTAACCCGAACACCCGAACACCTATATTAATAATAATAAAAAAGGTGTTAATTTGGTACCGTAATAATGGTTGCTTTTTTTATAGAAATGTATTGAAATAATATTTTTTTAAAAAATATTAGCCAATTAAAACGATATAAAAAAACCAAAAAAAATTAATTTAAAGCAAAAAAAAAAATTAATTTTTTTTAAAAAATTTGAGACGTAAAAACAAACGGGCTTTTAAAAAATTGGGTTTGGTTCAAGTATTTAAGGTTGAGTTTTTCATTTGTAATATTTATATAATTATTAAGAATTTTTTAGTTTTATTTAAGTAGAAAATAGGTTTATTATGATATCCAGTATTATTAGGATTCTGTTTAATTTATTCTATTATGTTTTCCTATTGAGATTATGGCTCTTTATTTTTCCTATTTAAAGGGTTCTAAATTGTAATGATTTTTCTTTTTGATAAGAAGACTTTAATGAATAAAAAGAGATATTTTAGGGTTTTTCTTCGAAATTATGATGTTATTGATTTTTTTAGGGTTTTTACTTATAATAAATCAATAAATTCTTGAATTTTAAAATCTATCAAAATAGAGTGTTTTTTATAATTTTAGATTGCAACCTCACTTCAAGAACCCTGATTTTTTTTCTTTCAATACACATCACATCACATTTATTAAACTAAATATGAGGGAGTTCTTCAAGGGATAAAAAATTTGATTGACCTGATGACTTGGTAAAAGCTTAATTATTATATTTTTTATTTTTATTATTAAAATAATATTATTTTAATTTTTAAAAAAAATAATTAATCCAAATTAATTTTATAGTTGCCGACTCAAATTTTAAAACTATAGATTGGATTAAAAAAAAAAAAAAGAGTAGTTGTGTGGACAACAAACTCCTAAGAATTGATATGAAAAAACATATAGGAGAGAGACGTGTATTTTCCACGTTGTGGTGACCACATAAATATTATAGGGAAGAAAAATAAAAATGCTGGATACTCCAATTCTCTGAATTCAGTATTTATATTTTAATTTTTAAAATTAGTTTAATAAAATAATAATAATTATTATTTTTTAAAGTATTTTTTGTTTGAAAATATATTAAAATAATATTTTATTTAATTATTTTTTATATCAGCATAATAAAACGATCTGAGGACATCAAAAGATTTAATTTGAAGAGAAGAAAAAATAAGATAAAAATCAATTTTTTAAAAAGGAATTTTTGAAACGTAAACACAAATTAGTATTGTAGTAGCGGTTAATTTTTAAAATAAAATTTTTTTAAAAAAAAAATATATATATATATATATATATAGAAATAATATTTTTTTATTTTTTAAAATTAATTTTTAATATAAAAACAATAAAATAATTAAAAAATATTTTTAAAATACAAAAAACAAACTTACAGGATAAAAGATAGATGGTTGTTGAGAGAGTGACCGACAGAGCGGAAGAAACCTCAAGCGCACCACTAGAGAATATTTTTGTGGTTGTTACGTTATTGCATGAGAACCCAAGGACTGCCAGGTGGCAGCAGCCCACGAAAAAAAGTTAAAAGGGAGTTGCTAATAAACGAGGAAAATAAAATTATGATTCCTACTGGGAAAAAAAAAAAGAAAAAGAAAAAAGAAGAAGGCCGCAAACCTCAAAAAATATATTTTAATTATTGAATTTTTTACCTCCAAACAAATTTTGATTTATGAGCCTGCAGGATCTCGAAGCAAGATTTTTTTTTAATAAAAACTGTTAATTCTCGTATAAAATTAAGTCTTATATATATATATATATAAAATAGGATTCATAAAATACTTGATTGATAATGATTTTTAAAATTCAAGGGATAAGACTGATATATGAGTTGCAGCAGGAAAGCTACCACTTAGTTGTCTTTTTCTGTGTCTTGTCTACAAAATATAATCTTTTTACTTTTCCATTACTCCCTGCATGTGGGCTGTCTAGCTTGTTATATTTTAATTTTATTTTTTAAAAGTATTTTATAAATTATAAAATTAATTGAAGGTTTATATGTTGTTAAATTTAGAATTTGTAAGATTAATCGAGATGCATGTAAATTAACCCGAACATCTTTATTAATAATAAAAAAAGATGTTAATTAATTTAATAATTATTATTGTCCATCTTGTGGTTTATTAGGAGATTAATAAATATCTTTGTGGTGTGAATGGGCTTAAAAATATTTTAAAAAATAAATAAAGCAAAATCTGACAATTAGATTTAGGTGAGGGTTCTTTTATTTTGTTAGTCTCCACTGTCAAAGGAATCCTCGTACTCCAGACAGGTTTCTGGTATTAACTTTTTATTTTTATTTTTTATATATGAGAAATGAGAAACTCCTTTTTTCATCTTTAATTTTAAATTCTTACTTGGAGTATTGCCTTTAAACCTACTCGGATCCAATAATCAATCTATAATCCCCATTCAACTCGGTCAAAATCCAGTTCGGTCCTTCAACAAAGATTTTAAATTTAAAAAAAAATATAAATCAATATTATTTTAGATTAATTAACTTATTCAAATAATAAATTTAATAATTTTACCTTGAAGTGAAAACTTGAGGAACAACTTCAGCTAATGGTTGGTAAGAGTTTAATTTACTGAGTATTTGAAATGATAATAGCAATTACTTTTTAAAATATTTTTCATTTTAAAATATATTTTTTAATTTTTTAAAAACTCATTATAGATATATATAGTATCATTAAAACGATTTAGTGCATAATGCTGATGGTGTTTATGTAATGGAAGATGTCAGTCCAAGCCATGAACATGATCCTCAACCTTCGGATTCACACTGGTTTTCTGAGGGATCCAACAGACCTTCTTGCACTGGTCTCGAGAAGTGATGAACATGTGCAGACTGAAGACTGGTGTTGTTTTTGATAAATCTTTACACGGACATGTCATTAATTATACACTTGCTTTATCGAACAGACAAGGAGCATCTCCAACTAAACAGCAACAATAAATTAAGAAAACACGTGAAAATTCATAATTAATCTGAAAATGTCAACTATAAATATTCAAAATGGGAACATATCATCAGCACCACTTGGCCAGACCCTGTTGGAAATCATAAAGTAACAATCTTCATCCCCTGTTTCTTGGAAATCATAAAGGAACAGACCTTTTTAGTTTCTTTAATCGATTCGAATTAATTCAAAAATATGTTATTTTAATTTTTTTAATGTAACAAAATCATTTTAGATTAAAAAAAAAAATTAAATCTCCTTGAAGTAAATCTGACCTAACCAGGCCTGTCTAAAAGATAATTCAAGATAAAACTCAACCCAATCCAAACTACTCTGCATGGACAAGTTACTAAATCAACTTGCCTAGCCGGGCAGACCAGGTTTAATAGCCAGATGGAAGCTATGAATTTTATATCCAGCATCACAGATGGATCCCAGAACTGGAAAGAGAATCATAAACCACGGTGATGTGTCTTCACAGATGCTCAGAACCATTGCTCAACTGTAATTTTATTGATGAATCTTCATGTGTCAAACAAAAAAAAATACTGCAACAACCCCTCTCACGTCCCTGGATGTCCAAGTTAAAAACCCTAGCTAATGCGCTAAATCTGGTGCACATCCACAGAGGCAGGGCATGCTGCTTTTCTGTTGTTTTGAACTCACCAAGGATCAGAAAACATGCACAGCCCCTTCCCCCAGTAAGCTCAGATCCAGAAATTCACTTAAAAAACACATAAAATGCACTAGCCAAATCATACCAAAACGAAACGCTCCAAATCCTCTATTCTCTTACCAGCCATACCAGAAGAATATAAATATTGCCAGATGGGAACCACGCAGGGGAACTAGAGGCATCCAAACATGCCCACTTGGCAATGCTATACTAAAAATCATTCAGCTATTCCATACCTCTCATAAATATAGCTAAGAAGAAAAGATACAATGAAAACCTCTCCGAAACAATGTTGAGTCAAGAGAGCTCACAAATACTTAGAACCATTGCTTTGAGTGTGATTCATTTAGTAACTCAGCCAAAATGCCTTGGGTGTAACTAAGGCAATTATCCCTCAGTCACGGGAATCGAGGGACATCCGGATGGAAGATCCTAGGAAATATACTCAATCCAGTGCGTATACAATGAAGCAGGATGTGCTTCTTGCTTGTACAAGAATCATAATGTACTAAGAAATATGAAGGTTACAACAGCACTGCCATGTGCACCCAAAAGAGATTATTGTACTAAACCAACTGATACCAACTTTATAGGCAGCCTACAACATAGAACTCTACATGGGTAAGAATACTAAGTGAAGCCCCTTCCCCTGCCTAAGCAAACAGCATAAGGATACTGGAGGCTGGGAAGTTGAGACCTATAGCCATTCAATCAGGTCCTCCAGGCTCCAGCAAAGCTACTTCGGAAAATCATATCAAACCTAAGACACTCGCATCTCATATTATGAATAGATATTGCCAGAGAGAGGCTACATTGAAATTTGGATACCTGAAGCTACTAAATCATTTTCTCTCAGCAACTGTTTGTTGGAAAATCATTTGAAATCTGAAATACTCCTATAGACCTTTAGATAAATGATACCACAACGAGACAACACTGGTTATTATCAATTAAAGAAGATCACACTCAAGACCTAGAGCTATTCAATCAGACCCTCTTGGCAAGGCTATGATGGAAATTACTTCTAGTCTCAGTAATAATATTTACAAGACATGCTATTCGTAAAGCTATCTTTTCATATGGGACCACAGGTGGGTGTCAAAGATGGATATTATAATCCCAACTGAGTGAGGTACAGTCATAGATAGTCAGAACCATTACTGACAATGTGATCCCACTCAATAGATCTAAATTGTCAGCAGAAAAAATACTGCAATTGCCCATCCCTCCATTCCCAGGATGTCCAGATAATATACAATGCACTCAATCTGATATGTATATCTGCTAAAGCAGGGCATACTTTTCTATTGGACAGGGATTGCAATGCAGTAGAACAAGTAACTTTCCGCACGGCTGTGTGCACATACTGGACACTAGTGAATTGACCTAGCTGTCTCCAAGTACATGTGTAAGAAAACAAAATGCAGCCCCTTCCATCTCATACTTCCCTTCATATATTGAAAGAAAGGCTACACTAGAGACCTCTCTGCGACGAAAAGAAATGTGGGTGTGGCGAGGCACCCTCTTTCTAGAGATGCTATTCAAAACAAACTTTAATGTGGTATAAGGATAAAGCCTTCATCAATTATGCAGTTCACAGTAGATTTTCAATGGTCACCGATAATTGGAAGCACAGATGGGTGCCAAATCAGGACAAGAGAATCATAAACCCTGTTGAGTGAAGTAACTTCACGAAAAAATCAGAACCATTGCTCAAAGTGCGATCTCATTTAATAAACTGTCAAACCATCATCGCAGAAAATATAGATATCAAAGAAGAGTGCAGTGTATGCTAAGAAACATAGCAAGCTCAAACATGAGCGTAAATGATGAAGCAGTGAGCTTTCTCTCGCACAACATAGTACAAACTACAAACATCAGCTTTCTCTCGCACAACAAAGTACAAACTACAAACATCAGAAACTTCAGCACCAGCATATGCACCCAGAAGACCATTACAGCATGAAACAAACTGCTTCTAACTTGTTAATTATGACATTGAATTCTACCTTGTAAGAATACAAAGTGCAGCCCCTTCTCCTAGCAAGCTCACAACAGTCATAGCATAGAAAAAGTAAATTGAAAAAATGCAACGAACCATCCTTGTTTTTAATTTGTGGGCTACAAACAAAAGCCAGTACAAAGGACAGCAGAAAGGCAAAAATCATTATTAACTCTGATTTCCTATTCGCAGAAAACAACATAGCAAAGTGGGGGAAACATATCTAAGCTTCAAAATCATTAAAAATAAAGATAAGGGTACCCAAAATACTACATTTACCGACTCTCATTCAGTCTCAGGACATCCAAATAAAGGATCCCAATAAAGATACTCCATCTGGTGTACATACAATAAAGCAGGGTATGCTCATCTCCAGAACAAGAATAATTCTAAACATTATCGAATCACGACAGCTAAGATCAACATGTTCATAACTCTACATGGTAAGAATACAAAGCGCAGCCTCTTCTCCTAATAAACTCAAAATATCCACATTTGCATATATTAGAGTAGTTGATACCCAGGCAACCAACTAGTTATAACTAACTTTGAAAGTTTCTGAATTTGAAGCTAGAAACAAAAACAAACAGCAACGAAAAGCATAAATCATTACTGATTCTAATTACTTAATCACAAAGAACAGCAACAAAACATCTATAAACTCCAAGAACAAAAAAATAAACAAAAGGGTACCTTCAATTCCATTCAATAAAAAACTACAACCGAAAACTCTTCAAGAAATCAGGATCCCTTTTCGCCCGTTCTCGAAACTTCTTAAACCACCTATCCAAAATATCCATAGGAACAATCAACTTACTCCCATCAACCCCACAAAACGACTGCATATAATTAAACAAATTCTCCCCAACTTTCATCGCAACCCTCTCAACCCCTTTCTCCGCCGCTACATCCAGCGAAGGCAATGATGCCAAATCCTCCACCGAAACCCCGATTTTCGCCGAAAGGGGTGCCGTATCTGGCCCTGTCAGCTGCAACTGACCACCAGGTTCCGGCCAATTCAACGTCAAAACCGCCGAAGGGCGCGTTACTGTCACCGCCCCACAAAACTGAAATTCAGACCCTGGAGACTGAATATACACCGCCAGAGCTTTATCTGGCGGAAGAGTAAAGCTGTTTAAGAGAAAAATACAAATTTCTCGTACTTGATCATATGCTTCACCTAAAATTAACATAAAAAAATTGAAATAATCAGTAGAGTTTTGCCACAAAATGAGTTAAAAAGAAAAAAAGAGGAGCAGATGAACAAAAGGGGTTTAATTTTTATTACCAACAAAAGTGTTCATGTCGAGGATCCAGTGAAAAGTGTCGATTTGTGAGAAAGCGGATATGTCCATAGGGAAACTGCGGTCGGGGAACACAACACCGAACATTGTTTAAGGTTTGAGCTCTGTGTTCGTGTTTTTCTACGGGGGTTTGAGGATTGAAGTAATGATTTTATTTTTTATTAGTATTACTACTACATTTGAGTGTTGAGAGTCTTTTGTCTGAAAAACGGTGAAGTTGTGGGAGGAGAAGAGTCTAGTAGCATCAAGAAACTCTAGAGAGATTTGGAATGTTGGAATTGCTTTTTT